>Ga0172372_10001594_pt1 | contig 35197 bp, 26 predicted proteins | sample LakKiv5m_2_FD_114544 | JGI IMG/M metagenome (GOLD analysis project Ga0172372, IMG submission 114544) | Freshwater microbial communities from Kabuno Bay, South-Kivu, Congo - kab_092012_9.5m | ecosystem: Environmental > Aquatic > Freshwater > Lake | place: Democratic Republic of the Congo... | reverse complement strand
TTTGTTGGAAGTAATTGCTGACGCTATTATAAGTATGCGACTTGTCTACAACGCCAAGAGGTTTATCACTATACTTGTATTTGTAATCAAACTTTTCTAATACAGTATCAAAGGTTTTATATTCATCTAGCATAGATGTTTGACAAAATCTGTTAAACAAGTCTACGAGGTCGTGATAGGGAATTTTACGTAATGGGAAAGAAACTTGATTATTAATTACATATTCTGCTAGGCTTAGTTTGATTTCGTCCTTGTCATGATTTTTAATAAGACTATTCCATTCACTATTAGGGATATAGGGTATGCCCCTGCTATCGCTGAGAAAGTGAAAATATTTTATCAGGTCTTGATTAGACATTCTAGTATTATATATTAGACCTTATCATGAGTCAATAAATAAAGGCATGCAACAAGTGATGCTACATGGTAGGCTTTATACATGTCACCCAAAAGATATGGGACAATATGAGCGTGATTGGTTGATGAACTTATATTCTGATATCGCATGTAAAAGCATATACCCAAAAAATCATCTCATCAATCTAACCTGGATAGATTTACAAAAAGACAAACAAGACTTTGAATTTTATACAGACCAAGATGATCCAAATACTACTAAAATTTGGTTATCGGGAAGTGTTGACAGCATGGATTCGGCGCGCAAAATTTATAGTAATCTAATTCAAAAGGGCTATACAATTTCAACTGTAGGATTTAGTGAAGAACACTGGAGCAGTTGGTTTCCCTACTGGGTTCATAAACACAATATAAATTCAGATGTTACTCTTAAAGATATAAAATTTTTGTATTTAAATTATAATAGAAAACCACATGAACATAGATACCGATTAGTTCAAAATTTAATACAAAATAATTTACTTGATTTAGGTTATGTGACTTTTCAACAAGGCATCTTTCCGCAGATTGACAATAGAACAGGAAATACTGAGTCAGATTATTATAAACGTATAATAGAAATTCAACCTTATTTTCATAAGGTATACGAGCAGGATCTTGATTTAAGATTCTCACGTCCTGAAGATGCTACTACACTAGGAAATTTAGATATCTGGAATAGTTGTTACTTAAACATTATTAATGAAACAACAAATGTTGACCCCTACCAGATCACAGAGAAAACATACAAGCCTATCATAGGATTACGACCCTTTATTTTAAATGGACATGGTAATATTTACAATGTTTTACAACGATTAGGGTTCTATACAACCAAAGATTTTTTTAATGATTTTAGTATATGTGATGGATCAGTTGAATCTATCATACGTTTACTTAATAATTTGCGTAATTTTAGTAAAACAGAATTACATGAACTTTATTTAAAACAACTGCCGATGTTACAGTCTAACAGGCAAAGATTGATAGATATTTGTAATCTTGATCATAGGCGTATTTTAGATTGGCCTCAAGCAATACAATAGATTCACTTCGGCTTGGATTCGAACCTTGTCCTAGTCTTGTCGATCTGCACTTCCCACAGTACTGGCCGAAGCGTTTTTTCTGGTTTGTCTCTATAGTTCCGGAAACTACTTGACCCTACAACACTGCCATCGCTATGCGACAAACACTACACCAGAAGGTTGTGCGGCTAGATGTTATTTATACTTTTTACTCTAAAGGTAACTCAATAAGTTTGTTTTCACGATCAAGATATTTCATCTCAATCTTGACAGGATGAAAATCACGTAATGCTTCTACTACGTCATATGGATCAAGTGGTCCACATGTATAAACATCAAGTTGTAATAATGCTGGCTTATCTTCATCCCAAACATGTAATGCTATATGACTTGTCTCAATAATTGCCACTGCTGTTAATCCGCGATTACCTACTACATCAAGATACTTAGCAAAAGGACCCATCATGACCTTCATACCAATCTTGTCTACTAATTTGTTCATCCAATCAATTGCAACTTGTTCTTCAGTAATAGGACGTCCTACTTCTGCGCGTATGATTAAATGTTTATGTACTACAGCCATTATTTGTATTTCCTATTGTAGAAGTCTTTTAACCAACTCCATTCATAACTGAGTTTGAGTTGATCCATGTCACCGCTTACTTGTTCATAATACTCTACAGCATCCTTTGCGCCTTGTAAACAATCTTTGGCAAACTTGCCTTTTGCTTCTGTCAGCCATATATTTAATCGTTCTTGGCTTATCTCTGTGTAGTCACTTTTTAATTTAATCACTTCACGGAAGGCTGTACGCCAAGTGCTATATGCATCTGTATTAAAGTTAGCAGTACCTGACACCAACTCTACAGTTTCATGTGGATCGTCAAGTGTAAAGTCTAAACCACTACCAAAGTTGTTTAATACTAGTTGCTTATTATACGCAATCATGCCTTGGTGACCATACTCTAATCCGTTAACAGGATTCTTAGCATGGAAAATGTAATGCTTAGGTACTTGCAATCTGTCTGGTTGCCAACCCCAGTCAAACTTACCATTGACTTTTAACTTAGCAAATACTGTGAACGTCCAGGGAGTCTCGCTTGCTTTGACAGCAGCATGATATGCGTCAACACGACCATTCACACCGTCTACTCTAACAATTCTATTCTTAAGTCCTTCGGTGACAGCAAGTAAATGCTTATAGTTTTCTTCCGCATTCTTTTCACCGTTGCTGAGAAATACGATGTCAAGCGGTTTACTTGATAATAACTTACTTGCTGTTTTTATATATGGATAATCATATAGTTCATTTTTGATATAATTTTTCGCTTCTTTAGGAACAATTATTCTTGATGCACCCGTACTGGTAACTAATAATTCTTTTGTATCATCTTGCCATAAGTTCAAAGGTTCAATATCATTTGCTTTGAATTCTTCGGTTGTGAATATAGCATAGGGGAAATCAAAATTTGTGTCTATACTACCTACATGAGTATCAGTGTTAACCTTGACCACAGGTGCAGGTAAGCGTCTTGTTTTAACTGTATTATTAAAGTTTACTTTATTATATTGTTGTAAAACTTCTAATTCGCTTATTACTTTCTTAGTATGGTTTACATTTATAAAGAAAGTGTCTCCGAACTTCTGCATATCACTAGGAAATACATGTAAATTTTCTCTAGCGAATGGATCACAAACATAAGTGAAATCAAAATTACTATAGTTACAAATACTGCTACAAATCCAAATATAGTGTTCTTTTCTAGGATTGATGTTATCTACTATGTTCTTTATAGTCTGAAGATATGTTTTATCATAATCAACTACATTTACAGATTTGTCTCCTGCAGCAAGTTTAATAGAATCTACCACTTGGTTTAGTTCTGTATTACCGTGGTTAATTACATAGATATCATATAAATTATTTGTTGCTCTGGCTCTGCGATCTTTAACAAAGTTTAGATTACTCAAGTGTTCTATGATTTTAATGTATTTGGTATCTTCTGAGAATGTTTCACGATTGACCATGAATGTAGTTCCCCAATGACTCCATTGTGTTCCGAATACTTGAACCATCTTCATCTGCCAAGGGTTGGGGTAATACTTAAAGTCAAAGTCAGTATAGTCTAATTCACTATTCAATATCCAACATAGTTCTGTATTGGATCTGTTAATGCAACGATTGATGGTATCAACCCAACTATTCAAGAAACGTGTCTTACTTATATTTGTAAATCGTGCCTTGAGTTGTTCAAAGCGTTGTTGTGTTTCGGGATTGCCACGATCTACAAAGAATATATCTGGTTGCACAAACAACTCGGCAAGATATTCTTCACTTGCCTTTTTATCTTGCTCAATAAAATTAAAATCTCTATATCCGTCTTTCCACATAGGACCTGATACAAAGTATGTCTGTGTTATTTCTGATTCCGGACTACCAAATACATGCACGTATCGTGCTTGCTCGATGTTCGGAGACCAATCAAAATCAAAGTTCGTATAATCAATATTCTCACGTAAAGCCCAGAATAGTTCATCTGGGTGTTGTTCTACAAGATCCTGTAAGGTTGTAGTTATGAAATATTTACCCACCGAAGTTTTATTCGCGCTATACTTTTTATACACTCGTCGTACCCTAACAATTTCACCTTTATTTTCTGGAGTATGATAGATTGGGCCATCGTTATCATTTTCTAGTGTACCAAATTGATATATATAGGGCGGTGCGCCGCTATCCGGCCTCCAACTAAAGTCAAAATCACTAACATCAATATCAGCAGGTATTTTCCAGTAATTAAGATTTTCTGCTACATTAGCAATAATATCCTGTATATATTTTTTATCAGTAGCGCCTGGAATAGTATATTCTACTGTTGATTCTTTTTCTGCTTTGTTCCATTGATTTCCGAACACATATATATAGGGCGGGTCGTTTGGATCCGGTCTCCAACTAAAGTCAAATGATTTATCAACTGGAATATTAATTTTCCAATTATCCTTAGTCGGTAGAGTGGTTGCTATAATGTCGTGAACATACTTGTATTCTGTAGCGCCGGGTACACGATATTCTACAGTAGATTCTTTTTCTGCTCTATTCCATTGATTACCGAATACATAACTGTAAGGAGGACTATCTGGATGCGGCATCCAGCTAAAGTCAAATTTATTTTCTTCAATAGGTATGATAATATTCCAATTATCTCTATTTGGTAATAGTTTTGCTTTGATATCTGTAATATATTTTTTTTCTGTTGCGTTAGGTACTGTATAAATCGGGCCTCCCCTGTCATTCCATATAGTTGCAAACTCATAGATATAAGGAGGACTCAAAGGATCAGGTACCCAACTAAAGTCAAAATCTTTTGTGTCTACGTTACTAGGAATTTTCCAGTTAGACATATTGACGCCTAGTTTTGCTTTGACATCAGAGATATATTTTTTAGTTTGCGCGCCCTCAACAGTATATTGTATTGTTGGCATTATTTCAGCATTATATTTTTCATTGCCGAAAATGTATATATAAGGCGGATCTGTATCATCCGGATGCCAACTATAATCAAAATCTTCTACTATGTTATTATTAAGTATAGTAAAGTTCTTTTTGTTAGGTAATTTTTTTGCTTTTAAAATACGTCTGTCAATATATTTGACAGCACTCATCTCATCACTACCAGGAGTAATATATCTAGGACCGCCTGTCTTTTGCCATTGTGTACCAAACTGATAGATATATGGCTTATCATCTTCATATGGGTGCCAACTAAAGTCAAATTCACTTACATCCACATCATCGGGTATCTCCCAGTTACGCTTGCTACCACGCATTTTGGCTACTGGTTTTTCAATGTATTTTACTTCCGTCGCGCCAGGTACAACAAAGCGAGGTCCACCGCTCAACGCCCACTGTGTACCAAATTGAAAAATGTATGGCTTATCTGTGCTGTCTGGGTGCCAGCTAAAGTCAAATTCTTTTATATCTAAACTCTTAGGTATTTCCCAGTATTTGCTTTTAATCTTTGGTTTGTAAATTGCTTTACTACCTGATATGTAATTAACTTCTTTAGCACCTTCAACAATATATCTAGGACCACCTGTCTTTTGCCACTGTGTACCAAATTCATAGATATATGGCGGTGCTTTAGGATGTGGTCTCCAACTAAAGTCAAATTCACTTACATCAACATCTTTAGGTACTTCCCAATTAGACCTGTCTGGTGCTAACTGCGCAACTATGTCATTGACGTATTTGACTTGTACTGCACCCTCAACAACATATCTAACTGTTTCCATCTCTTCAGCAGGATATAAATTATTACCGAACACGTAAATATAGGGTGGATCATCGGGGTGTGGGTGCCAAGTAAAATCAAATTTACTTTCAATAATAGGAGTAAGTACTTCCCAGTTCTTTCTTTCTCTGATCAGGTTACCTTTAATGTCACTACTATATTTCATCACTGTAGCATCAGGTACTATGTATTTAGGTCCACCGCGATTATGCCACTGTGTTCTGAACTCATATATGTAAGGCTGTTCGGTATCATCTGGGTGCCAACTATAATCTACACTATTGGGATCAATATTATCAGGAATTGACCAGTTGGTTTTATCAGGTAATCTTTTTGATTTGATGATACGTCTATCAATATATTTGACAGGGCTCATCTCAGTACTGCCCGGGGTGACATATCTAGGTCCACCAGTCTTTTGCCACTGTGTACCGAACACATAGATATACGGTTGATCTTCTACATAAGGATGCCAACTGAAGTCAAAACTATTTGCATCTATGTTCTTAGGTATTATCCAGTTAGTCTTATCAGGTATTGCTTTGGCTACTGGATTTTCCATGTACTTAACTTCAGTAGCATCGGGCATGACGTATTTAGGACCGCCGCTCAATGCCCATTGTGTACCAAACTGATAAACGTAGGGAGGTTCAGTTTCATCTGGATGCCAACTGAAATCAAAATCCGCAACATCAACATTAGTTGGTAATACCCAGTTTGTTTTGTCTGGTAAAGCCTTAACTTTCTTACATTCCAGATACTTAATCTCAGTGGCACCTTCCACTACATACTTAGGTCCGCCTGTCTTTTGCCATTGTGTACCTGCATAGTAAATATATGCTGGATCTTTAGGGTTAGGATGCCAAGTAAAATCAAAATCAGTTACATCAACATTGTCAGGTATCACCCAGTTAGACTTATCTTCTGCAAGTTGTGCAACAAGTTCAGATATGTACTTATAATCTGTAGCACCAGGTACGTGATATTCAACGGTTGACATTTCTTCTGCTGGATACAAGTTGCTACCGAACACATAGATATATGGGGGCGATCCTGGATCAGGACGCCAACTAAAATCAAATTTCTTTTTATCTATCTTATAATTGAACTTCCAGTTAGTCATATCAGGCAATACAGTTGCCTTGATATCATTCATGTATTTGTATTCGGTAGCACCCGGAACATGATATTCAACAGTTGATTCTATTTCAGCATTATGCCACTGGTTGCCGAAGACATAGATATATGCAGGTTCACCTGGGTCAGGCATCCAACTAAAATCCCAAGTAGATTCATCAATATTGATTTTTATTTGCCAGTTTTCTCTATTGGGCTTAAGTTTTGCTTTTAGATTATAAACATATTTGTATTGAGTTGCTCCCTCTACATGATACTCAATAGTATGCATTTTTTCAGCACCCCAATGTTGATTACCAAAAATATAAGTGTAGGGTTCTTCTGTACTATCAGGATGCCAACTAAAATCAAACTCTTCTTCAACAATTGGATGTAAGAATTTAAAATTACTTTTATCCGGGAGTATCTTTGATTTAATAATACGTCTGTCAATATATTTGACAGGACTTAATTCATTAGTGCCGGGTGTGATATATCTAGGACCGCCTGTCTTTTGCCATTGTGTGCCTATCTGATATATACAAGGATCGTCTTGAGCAAATGGATGCCAACTAAAATCAAAACTGTCTCTATGAATATTGTCAGGTATTTCCCAATTATCCATATTGATAACTGCTTTAGCGACGGGACCTTCTAAGAATTTGTTTTCAGCACCACCGGGTACAGTATATACAGGTCCACCTGATAAAGCCCATTGAGTTGGGAAATAATATATATAAGCAGGTTCTGTTATGTCTGGATGCCAACTAAAGTCCCATGCAGCCTCATCAATATAAACTGGTATATGCCAATTTTCTTTATTAGGTAATGCTTTTGCCTTTTTATTTTCTAGATATTTTAGTTGTGTAGCACCTTCAACAATGTATCTAGGGCCACCTGTCTTTTGCCATTGTGTACCTGCATCGTAAATAAATGGCGGGTCTGTGTCATCGGGATGCCAACTAAAATCAAATTCAGAGACATCTAAGTTATCAGGAACTATCCATCTATCTTTATTAGGTAATGCTTTCGCATTGGTGACATCAATATATTTTATCTGCGTTGCGTTGTTATCAACATATTTAGGACCGCCTGTCTTTTGATGTTGCGTGCCAAATTGGTAAACGTAAGGTTCGTCTGTACTATCTGGGTGCCAACTAAAATCAAATGATGTGACATCAATATTGTCAGGTATTATCCAATTATCTTTACTTGGATTAGGTAATACTTTCGCACACTGAACATCTATATATTTTACTTCAGTTGCGTCAGGCATAACGTATTTAGGACCTCCAGTCTTTTGCCATTGTGTTCCGAACTCATATACTAATGCAGGCTCACGTGGATCTGGTCTCCAAGTGAAATCAAATGTTGTTTTATCAACGTTATCAGGTATTATCCAACGATCCAATTGTGGTAATACATCAACACGTTCTGTCATGTATTTGACTTGTGTTGCATCTGGCATGCGATACTCTAATGTAGGTACCATCTCAGCATCTTCAAACTTATTACCCCATACGTAATTAAACGCAGGTTCACGTGGATCAGGTCTCCAACTGAAGTCAAAGCCATTCTTAGTGCTTTTCTTTTTATCTACCGGTGTATGTTCTATCCAACGATCCCACTGCGGTAATACATCAACACGTTCTGTCATGTATTTGACCTCTGTAGCAGTAGGCATATGATACATCAATGTAGGTGTGATTTCCGCTGGTTCATACTTATTACCCCAAGTATAAATGTATGCAGGTTCACGTGGATCAGGTCTCCAACTGAAGTCAAATGTTGTTTTATCAACCTCTTTAAGTATATGCCAACGTTCCCATTGAGGCAAAACAGGTGCATGTTGGAACATGTATTTCTTTTCTGTAGCGCCAGGCATGTGATATTCTACCGTAGGTTCAAATACAGCATTAATATATTTGTTACCCCAGACAAATATAAACAGAGGATCAGTTGGATCTGGATGCCAACTAAAATCAAACTTCTTTTCATCTATAGGACTATAGATTTTCCAATGACTATTTTTTTCGTTTTTTCTTTTTACTGGATTAACATCAGTCCTATAAATGATGATGTCGCTTTCCATTTTTGAACATAGCCGTGTACCGCTATCTTTTTGATGCTGGCTAGGCCATACGTTATTATGATCTTGAGCCCATACATCTTCATCGGGTAAAAAGTCAAAATCAAAGTCCCAATCAAAATTAGTGTAGTCGCAATATTCGTTGACTATCCAAAAATGCTCGGTAGTACATTTTTTACGCGCATCATTTAAGTTGTTTGCGAATTGTTCGCGTGGATGGACATTTGGCTTTATGCCATAATAAAAAACGTCTCTCAGCATAATGTTTACTTATGATACGACTTTTAGGTTATAAAGTTTTTCAAAACGATCAGCATCACTACGATCATTGACCATAGGCTCACCGCGTATGTTTAAACTTGTGTTTAGTAACATAGGACAACCTGTCTTAGCATACCATGCTTCTAATAACTGTCGTATCCCAGATCCATCTTTAGGAACTGTCTGTATACGACTAGTGCCGTCGTGATGAACGATAGCAGGATATAAGTCAGGATGCTTGCAAGTAGCGATGACTTGCATATACCTACTATCACGCCAGCCACGAGGCATAGTGAAATACTGATGTACATGCTCCTCAAGAATGACTGGTGCAAATGGTCTAAATTTTTGTCTACGTTTAATTTCATTGACTTTATCTTTTATCTCGGGTCCTCGTGGGTCTGCTAACAAACTACGATTGCCTAATGCGCGAGGCCCGAACTCTGCTCTACCGCTGGCAACTCCTACCATCTTTTTCTTTGTTAATTCTTTAATAACTTCTACAACTGGATATGGTCCTTTAATATGTGTGCCCAAGAATGCATCACGCCAATTGATTTTTTTGCCAAAACCAAGTGCTGCTGCACCTAGACTATTACCTGCATCTCCGGGATTAGGCATAATCCACATATCATGAAAGTACTTACCAAGCAGTCTATTAGCAAGACAATTTAATGCTACCCCGCCGCCGTACACAAGGTTCTTGCTATGACCTATACGTTTTGCTCTCATCATTACTTTTTCAATAAGTGTTTCACAAACAAGTTGTGCGCTTGCTGCGATGTCCATGTCATCTGCTTTACTCAAAAAGTTATCTTCTAATCCTGTATGTAAATTTAATTTAAAATCTACATTTTCAATATTATCAAGTAAGTTGCTTGCCATGCGTTGTGCATGACTTGGCTTACCATATGCAGCCATGCCCATGAGTATATATTCTTCATCCATGGGCTTCAAGCCTACACGCTGTGTCATAGCACTATAGAACATGCCTATACTGTTGGGATATTTCTTGCTCCATAGTTTCTTATATTTTGCATAGCCTTTATCATCATACCATGCATCCCATATGGTGATGCAATCCATCTCACCTATAGCATCTATTACAACTATAGTAGCATCTTCAAATGGACTTGTTTGAAAGCCCGCTGCTGCGTGTGTCTTATGATGAACATGCGTCTTAATTGGTCTATCACCAAACATATCATAAAGTTCAGGACCTACAATCTGCTTCACACTTAATGGACCAATAGGTTGTCCTGCACGAAATTGGCGGATTGCTTTTAAAAATGGTTTTTCATAATAATGGAGTTCAAAATTACTGTTGACTAAATATGTCCATGCTTCTTTGATGATGCCCTCACATAGGTTAGCATCATGCTTCTTTTTACTATATCTTTCGCTATGTGCGGCAAATAGTAAATCCCCTGTGTCGCTAACAATACTAAGCCCCGCGTCATGGAAGCCGCAACTTAATCCTACGTACATCATATATTATTTGTAAATGAATGGATCTCTTTTACGTAATTCCTTTAAACGCTTACGGTATTGAATTTCTCTTTTGAGTTTTTGCCACCATTTTTTTAGAAACATGATTTCTCTCCTATAAATTTATAAAGTCTTTCTGCTTGAAGCCTGTGAGGTTCTTCATTATGATGCCAGTATTTAGCTTTAGAATTACCATACCCTGCATTTCTATACTTCCAAAAGAAAGATTCTTCATTATTATCCCAGTTAAAGTATCTATTTTTATCTAAAAAATCCGAATATATGTCGAGGTGTCTATCAGGCAATGTAAACATATGCATGGTATTGCACATCACATAATCAATATCATGCATTTTTAAAAAATATTGTAATTCCAATACGTTCTTAATTGTCATTATTTCAATGAAATGTGTTTGTTCAACTATGAACTTATGGAAGTATTTGTGTACCTCTTTCTCTTCAGGTTGCAGTCCTTCCCAACCTAAGTTGACTCTATAAAAAGAATGTACAGAATAATCAAACCAATCAGAAGTTGTATTGGATCTATAATAATCCATTGCCTGTGCTAATGCAGGGACTTCTAATCTAACATTTTCAGTCCAACCCACACATACAAAAACTTTCATAAGATTAGGATCGTAATGGTCTTTGAACCAGCGCATAATTGCTCTTGATATACCGGTATTAGCACTACCGCCTACAGCAATATTAATAATCTTTTCTGCACCGATTAGTGATCCTAATTGATTGCCAAATGACATTGATCTATTATAGGCGCTGTCTTCGGTGCCGTCTATTTCAGATCCTGAACTATGGCTGTCTCCTGCGACTAGACAAATCTTTTGTTTTTCCATTAGGACTTGCTCGGCAATTGTGGAACTTTTAATTTCATTAAAGCATGCGGGAAATCTTGTTTTTTACGTATATCTGAAACGTTAATACTAATTGATGTAGATTCTTTATCAGTCATTGCTTCCTTTTCTGGAATTGCAGTGGTTGATGTATTTGATACTCCGACTTCATAATCTTGGTAGTTACCCCAGTGGCCACTTCCTTGATAATGATGTTCAAAACTCCAGTCAACAGTCTCATTTAATCTTCTTTCTTCTTCTAATAATTCCCAAAAGTCATGACCGCTGCGTCCTTCTTCATCACTCCATGTTGGTTTTGCTAATTTTCTAGCACGTTTTACAGTATTACTTTGCCAACGGCTATAATCTTGGGCATAGAAAGGCCCCTTACGACCAGCCGGCGGTCTTTCTCTATCATCTAAAGGATTATCAATTTGATCAAATTTTGTGTAAAAATCTGCATGCCATTTACCTTCTTTATTAATTACAAATTTATAAACCCCGGTATAAAGACATGCCCCGTAACTATCACCGAATTCTCGTTTATCAATTTCAGGATTAAAATGAACTATTGCTGAAAATCCTCCGCGGATTTTCCATAGCATACGAAAGAAAACCCAAGGCTCATTAACTAAACTATTAGCATAAGGATTGTTGGGATCTACTGGAGGAATAATATTATAATCAAATTTTTCATACTCAATTTCTCTTAAGTATGTAGGATCATCAAAATTTATTTTATAATGCTCCTTGGCTAAATTAATACGTACCGGATAACCAATTGGAACTTCAGTAAAGCCTTTAAACATATCAAGCCACATATGTATAAATTTAACACGTGCCATGACATGGCTTCCGCCTTTTGTAAAGTCATTACATATCCAAAAGCCCTGATATTTGTGATAAGACACATTAAATTTATGCGGGTTCTGTCCTACAATAGTTTCTGGTCCAAGACCATATCCTACGCCTAGACCGGCGTTATTGATATTCATATTACGCATACGCCATATAAATGCCATGGTATCAGCAAAGTCTTGATAATCTTCTGTGGGGAATCCTACGATCCAATTCGTAGCGGCCCATACACCCACTTCTTTGCCATGTCTAAAGTTATCTTCCATTTCTTGGATAGTTACGCCCTTAGCCATATCATCTAATACTTTCTGGCTACCACTTTCGCAGCCGTAGTTTAACATAATACAACCACCTGCTCTTAGGTCTTTAAAATACTCAAGATCCATACGACCGTCACAGCGACTATACCCAGTCCAGTTAATCTTAAGTCCTTTCGCTGCTACTGCTTTACAGAAAGCACGTAATTCTTTTAGATTACCATTAACAAGACTATCAATAAACCAAATGACATCTGTGCCTTTATTATAGTAAAGCCATTCAATTTCGCCGATAAGGTCAACGCTCTGTCTTTGACGATATTTCCAAAAGTGTGTTTCTTCACAGAATGTACATTTTGCTGTACAGCCGCGACTGATTTCTGTGTTTACACCATTGGGTAATTCATATAAACTGAAATCTAAACTTTCATAGTCAGGCATCGGTAAACCATTTATGTTTAGTCTTTCATCTTCGGGCTGATTTAATATCCAAGGTTCTGTACGTTCAACTTTATTTTCAACATCTTCTAATACACGTAATAGATTGAGTTCACCCTCACCGATAACAACATAGTCATAATAAGGTTCAACTTTAAACCAGCTCTTGTGTACGTTTGGTCCACCCACAGCAATTTTAACGTGAGGTGCTCTGCGTTTAATTTCTTGACACATCCACTTGGCGGGTTCTTCACTGATGTAATATATACTAAAGCCGACCACATCTGGCTCTTTAGCAAGTATGTTATCTATTTCTGCATTAAGCAATGGCTCAAGTAATGGATGTACGAATTCTTTATAGTTATTACCTAACCAACGCCAACTAGCACTAGGATCCCATAATCTAAAAGGTATTTTTTTGCTAGGCCACCAGTCATCACGGAAAGCAGTAAATGCTTTAACGTTTAAATCAATCAGCCAAGTTTCATAGCCTGCAGTTTTTGCTATGCCACTTAATCTTGCTAAACTGAAAGGAGGCATATAAGGGCTCCACTCAGGACATAAGACCAATACAAGTTTAGTATTGCGTGTTTTATAATCTACATATACAGGAGTTAGATTCTTTTGTACGGTTGGTTTGGCATAAGGTGCTATCGCTTCCATCATATTACGATGGCGTACATCAGCGATATCTTCTGTTGGTCTTTCATGCGGTTTAAGTTCATCAACCGCTAGACTTCTTAACGTGAACTCCAAAAACTTATCTCCTATGATATCTTATTTAACGAAGTTCAATATCTGTTCAGCAATTTCTTTATGCCCGGTCACACTAGGATGTGGATCATGGTTACCTATTCGATCATACTCACCCAGTACTTTTATCCATGATTGGTTTTTTTGCATAAAATCATTGACTTTACGATTAAAGTAATTAAAATTAAATATATGCGACCAAAAATAATATTTAATTCCATATGATTTAAAGATGTATGCCATAGCAGAAGAATAGGTAAGCATATGATATGCTGCTTCTTGATGAGTAAATGTTTCTAACCTAAAATTCGCTCTTTCAGTTGCTTTATCAATATAATCTAACTCATTAGGACTAAGGACAACATCAACTTTAACTCTTGCCCAATTATCAGTGTAGTCTTTTTTTAGATTAGGAACATAGTATTCGTATCTTGATTCATCAGTCCATTGAATAATTGCTAGTGTATTATCCCAAATAGATTTATTTTGTTTTGATATCCATTCAAACGTTGTGCGTAAAATTCTTTGGTTACTACCACACCCTTTACTTAAATTAACAAGTTTACGGTTTAGAGTTCTAGCAATCAGTGCTGAATATACAGATTCCTCTCTTATACCTTCATCTAGCCCTGACCCATATGTCCAACTACAACCATTAGATAATAATATCATTTTTTAGTTATCCATGATTTACCAAAATTTCTGCGTCTCGCAAAAAATATTTGTTCACAAAAACGTTGTAAAGACTGTGTTTTATCTTCTGGAAAGTCAAATTCGTATGCGCACTCTTGTTTAGTTAATACACTATTATCCTGAACATAAGAAGGAATATCATATTTTAATGATTTAATTAAAGGATAACTGCCTATTCTATTATAATCAATTAAGTATAACTTTTGAAATTCAATTAATTCTTCTCTAAGTTCTGGATCAATGTTGAAATGTTCAATTAAAAATCTATCAATTAAATCAAATACATGTTTATGTTTATATTCGCTATGAAGATTAATCACTGTGCTATGTATTAAGTTCCAGCCATGTATTTCCATGCCTTGGATAGGGGTGTGATCTATTCTGCCCTCAACGGTCCATTTATTATAATGTACTGATATTCTTTCAATTTCTTTATTAAACCACTCGTCTTTTTGTATATAGTGAAACAGGGCTTCATAAAATTCATTATATTCTAATTTGTTAAGTTTGTAAAGCACTCTACTAATATAATTAGTAATACCGTTGACATGAAATGTATTAATAAACCAACTCCAAACTTGTGCTTTGACCATATCCTGTCTGGGCATGTCTTTTGTAGATACTACAACTTCAATACCTTCTTTTAATTCATGCTCATTATATGTACCGACTAGATAATCGTATACGATCTTACCTTCTAATCTAAACTCTTCTTTTTGCGTTAAATTCATTTCAGCATTTTCAAGTAACTGCGCTTGATAAACTGTAATACCGGTATGATTACCGGCTTTAAACAATTTGTAGAAGTTATCTTTCCAAGTACGTAAATCTTCTCCGGGTAATCCTAATATTAATTCTGTATATAATGGGATACTGTACTTTTCACAGAGTTCAAATACTTCTTCAATCTTATTCATTTCAAGATTTTTGCGCTTAATAATATCAAGTACATTATCATCCATGCTTTGCACAGACAGATTAAGCCCCATCTTGCTTCCGCCTTCAAATATTAATTTACGTACAATATCAACAACTTCTTGCTTTTGATTCTTTGCCCAAGCAATTGTATATGCCTTAGGGTTACCATATCTTTTTTGTACTTCAATTAGTTTGTCAGCAATCATACTATCACGTTCAGCAAATATACCAAAGTTAGCATCAGTCAAACTTATAAAATCTAATCCATGACTTCCTATCCATTCTAGTTCATCAAAGACTCGTTGTAAATCAAACTTCTTTACTTTATTATATGTGAGACTTCCCCAGTCACAGAATGTACAAGCATAAGGACAACCACGATTTGTTTCTAGTGTAGCGTTCCAACGTATCTCGGGATGTTTTTTCATTAGGTCATCAAACACACCTGATAGATATGGACTGGGTATTTGGTCTAGTTTGTCTATCCTGACTCCGGGGCCAGTATCAAATACTTTGCCGTCATCATTAATAATTAATCCAGGTATAGCCTTAAAACTTGCTCCCTTAACCATAACGGTTTCTAAAATCTTTTTGAAAGTAATTTCACCTTCTTGCTTAACTGCTAGATCAATATAGGGAAACTTTTTAAAAAAGTTCTTATCTGTTATGGGAGGTTCAGGACCACCAAAGAAAATTAATATATCTTTATTTCTTTTTTTAAGTTCTCTAGCAAGAACGTTGTTATAACTACGATTCCAAATATATGTGCTAAATCCTACAACGTCACTATCTTTAAGTTTTTCAATAGCCTCTTCAATAGTATCACGACGCCATATAAACTCACCTAGTTCAAAATTCTTTTTAATCGGCTCAAATTGATTTACATAACTCCAAAGGACTCCGGGACTATAAGGCAAATAATATGCATTATATTCTTTAGGTCCTTGCTGAAAATTTGGATTTACGAAACTAACAATTTTTTTAGACATAGCCTTGACTATTTATGAACTGGGCTAACTCGCTTGCTATAACTTTATATCCTAATATTGTAGGATGTGCCCCTTCACAATTTGTCAAATAAGTTGATGGCCATGATCGTTCTTTATAAACATTAAAATATCCGCCCCATTTTTCTTTTGGAATTATGCCATCTAAATCAACTAATTTTTGCATAAATGACTCATAATCAACTTTATTATGAACATAAGTACTCCAATCAAACTTATAAGCCATGGAGCCTGTATTTTCTTTTAGATATTCGTAGACACCGCGCGGGGATTGATTAAACGCATTTGCTAATACTATTTTAAAATTATGTGCCTTGGCAAACGTCTGTAAATTTAATAAGTTTATTATTTGCCATGATGCAACAAATTGTTCAGACCACAATTCTGTCGCATAAACACTCCAAAATGACGAATCCCCTTTATCGGTTTTGATTGGCCATGCAGTACGCCATTTATAATGAACATACTCATTATTACTATAAAAATCATCTTGGTGTCTATTATGTTTAGGGTATTGTTGAAATACATCAAAACGCTCAAAGCCAGACATCATCAAAACAATTATGCCTGTACCGTTTTCCCAATCTACTCTATTACAAAAATTTAATTGATTTACTGCTGCGAAATTACCTACTCCGCGCACCCCCAAATTAACGGGTATATGATCTGGAAAATGATCTCTGGCTAATACATTTACCCAACTATTTTCATGTTCGTATTTGCGTAAATGATAGTCATCTGCCCCACGTAATTGAACTCTGCCGTTATATCTCTGCCATATTTCGTCAGGATATCCGCCTTCACCCTGGGTCCAACTACAGCCTAGACCTATAATATATTTTTTAGACATGTCATTCTACATCGTTTATATTTTTGTCTATTTGTTCTTTGATCCAAGCATAAGTTTTAATTAATCCGGCCTCTAAATCTTCTCCTGGAGCCCAATTAATTTTTTCTTTTATTAATGTATTATCGCTATTACGTCCCATCACACCCATTGGACCATCTATGTTTTTAATATGTACTGTTTTACCAGAAATTCTTGCTATTAACTTTACTAGATCATTAATACTGATCATTGATGTGCTGCCTAAATTTAAAGGCTTTTGATAGTCACCCTCCATTATACGATGTATACCTTCTATACATTCATCAATATATAAAAAACTACGTGTTTGTATGCCCGGGCCCCAAACTTCAACTGTACCATTATCTTCAGCCATTGCAACTTTGCGACATAATGCTGCCGGTGCTTTTTCTTTACCGTTATTCCAACTACCTCTAGGACCAAATATATTATGAAAACGTGCTACTCTTACGTCTATTCCATAATTACGTGCATATGTTAGGTATAATCTTTCACTAAACAACTTTTCCCATCCATATTCACTATCTGGATCGGCAGGATATGCGCTTTCTTCAGTTAATAATGGATTGTTTGGGTCAGTTTGATTATATGCAGGATACATGCAAGCACTACTACTATAAAATACTTTCTTAACATGATTTTTTACCATTACATCTAATATATTCAAATTTATAGTGGCGCTATTATGCATAATGTCAGCGTCATTTTCACCGGTAAATATATATCCAGCACCGCCCATATCGGCTGCGAGTTGATAAACCTCGTCAATTCTATTCTTAAAAAAAATAGTTTTTACATTTTGATAGTCACGCAAATCTAGTTTGTAAAACTTGTCACATTCTGTTTCGCTGTAGAGCGGAAATTTTAAATCCGCTCCTATTACATAATGACCTTGCTTTTTAAGACTTTCTACTAAGTATGTACCGATAAAACCGCCGGCACCGCATACTAAAATGTTTTTCATTAAGTTAATCTCTTATTTAATTTCATTAAATTAGCAGTATGTTGATTAATTTTACCAGTTATTAATAACTGATCGACGATATATTTAGCAATTTTTTGACTTACCCCTAATTCAGGTCTTTCTAATATTAATTTAAAATTATGTTCTATAATAGGTTTAACTTTACGTTTAAATTCTAAAGTTTTTTGTATATCCCATTGACTTATTTCTTGACATAGTTTTACAATCGCAGCAAGGCGTTTATAATGATTTTGTGTCTGATCGTAACCCTCATCCCAAAATTCATGGAAGGTTTGAAAACCTAATTCACGCAATGAACTCAATGAGTTAGGAGAACCTACTATTATAAATGGATGTTTTTCTCTCATTGGTTTAAAACTTTTTTCTGTGAGAGAAACATTAGGTTCCCTAAAGTTAGTTTCTGTGACTAAACTTAGTAAACTATTTGTATAGAATTTTCTTGTTTCCATATCTGGATCTACACACATTTTTTGGGTGTTTGTTTCTCCGTCAATAACCAAAGGAAGTTTATTGTTTAAATTCATAACATCTTGATCGGTTAATTCTAATTCAGTATAACCGCCTATGTTAACATTTTCTAAAAAGGGTCTAGGACTTTCTGGATCAACTTTTCCAAGGGCCCAATAAGACCTTTCTAATAAATTATGTTTATTGAATGCTATGGATAAATTTAATCTGTGTTCTCTAAATCTTCTATTAAAACTTAAAAATAACTTTTCAGGGTAATAATTTTCATCGTAAAATGGCTCAGTAACAAGTTTCTGAGTATATTGTCTGCTGAATATACCTTGACTACTAGGCCAAGTTATTACATGCATTCTTTGTCGAGGATCATCTGGGATATTTTTATATTTGCACCAGTCATCATAAATTTGTTTGGCATTCATGCAGCCAGTGAGATATATGATTTTATTTAATGGTAAATGCAGCGACCCATTAAAATAATGATGCATGTTTGTTAAAATTCTATCATCAATATAGGCTTCAACCGCTAGTTCAATTATAATAAAACCTTTACCGTTTCTTACATGTTCTAAGATGTGTCCTGACATCTGACTGAACTCAACTATTCCTGATCCTGCCATAAAAAATCTCTCCACTGGAATTCTCCAGTGCAGAGAGTAAGGAAAGACAAATATGTCCTCGTTAGTAATTTCGCTGTTAGGCCATAAATACCATTGTTCTTTTTTATTTTTGAAAACATTTTGCCATAATAGATCGCTCCAATAGAAAAAAGTCTCTGGCTTAACCTTTTCCGCTTCATTTACTAGTGAATATAAATTAGGGACCTCTGTATTCCATATCGGTCCTTTAGGACCCAACCATGAATATACAACTTTAAACATCTCTGATGACATCAGATTATTTATTGAGGTAAGTATTTAGGAATTATAATATCTGTACCGCAATGGCAATGTTCTTTAGCGCAGGTGATAACTCTAGGACCTACTCTAGCGATATCTTCAAGTATATGTCCTACGAATCCTCCCTGACCGCAACTTGCTAAACTCATTTCACCTACTGGATTTATGAATATACAATCACCTACATTGCATTCCCAGCCTATAAAAAAGTTGTTTCCTGCAACAATAACTTCATTACTATTACAGACTTCTGTAGTAGTATCATCGTATTTGCTATAACTTACAGTCATAGTCGTGCGCTTTGTAGGTTTTCTTTTTTTCTGTTGTATTTCTGTAATATTGTTTTTGATGAATTCAACTTTAGCAGGGTCACTATAATGCCAAGGACCTGTATTAGAAGTCATTTCATCAAACAATGGAGTCCATTCAATAAAGTAATTGGGCATCACAGTTTTGAGATAATTGCCAAACTCAACAACTTCCCAAAATCTTTCATCATGTAGTAACATCTTAGTGCTAAGATAATTTACCTTATCACATAAAAATATGTTATTTTCTTCATATCGCTTTTTATTAGCAAATTCAATATGGAAACTAGCGACGATATCATCAAACAAGTAATAGTGTTTTTCCCACCATGCTAACGGTCGTGATAGATTAGTGTTTACTGCCAATGTTGCGCGAGGCAGCTCATTATAAATCCACTCACAAATGGGTATAAAATTTTTCCAGGCAGTAGGTTCACCTCCACTAAAGAAAAACTTAAAGTTCTTATAGCCTGCTTTTTTATATTTGTTGACTATTGTTTCAAGATTTTTAATATACTTGTCAGTATTACCTTCATTCTTGTCACTGCCGCCCCAGTTACCCGGATTACAATAACTACACTGGTAATTACAATAGTTGTTAACTTGCCAAGTTATACTCAAGTAGGGTTGAGGGGCTTCTATAGCAATTAATTTTCTTTGGCCCACTCATAAACCTCTTGTAGTTCTGGAACTATCTTAACAAGACTTTCACCTCTAACTAAATCAACCTTGTCATTGGCTTCAATAAATTCACGAATGCCACCTTTGTTCTCTTCACCCTGCATCAAATTGTATACGATCATTTTGAATCCATTATGTATGTGAACATTGTCAGCATACTTGTTTTGATAGTGACGATATAGTTCTGCGAGTCTACGTTTGACGAACCCCGGTAGTATCATGATATTAGCATACCAGGGGTATGTTAACATATTAAAACGAGGGGCAGATTTAGTATCAATGAACCCTTGTTCAATCATATAGTCAAAAAAAGTAGGGAATGTAAATACGTTCCAAATACTAATCGTTGGAGTGATTTGAAACTCGGCGTGTGGTACCTGTTCTTTGACAGTCTTAATATTGGCAACGATACGTTCCCAATCTGTTCCCTTACGTATTAGTTCTGCTTGTTCACCATGCGCATCTAAACTTGCCCATATCTTAAGTTTAGGGAACTTCTTCCAGTATTCAATTAAATCTACGTTCTTTTTATATTTTAATGATGAGAAGTTAGTTGTATAAGTTAGTTCAACTTTTTCGTTTAATCCGTTTTCAATCCAATAATCCAAACATTCGTAATGTTCTGGAGTAATGATGATCTCACCGCCCGCAAAGTACACTTCTTCTACGTCCTTCAAGTGCAACTTCAACTTGGTCATAAACCTTTGATCTTCATTGTTGTTCACAACAATCTTTTTAGCATTCCAAAAGTGTTCGTATTTCTCCATACCATGTTCTTCAACATATTCTTGCGCCCACTGACTTGAACAGCCAGGACCGCAACTACGACACTTCATGTTACATAGATTACTAAAACGTATATCCATGTATTTCATTTGAAAATCTTTTAGACTACCATCTTTGTTAGTAGATTCTACGATATAATCTACTAGATCGGGTCCGCGGCGTGTGTTATGACTTTGACGCATCGTCCATGTACCCAATTGTTCAATGTCGTTGCAACGCTTACATGCTTCTACTGGTTCATCATTTAACATGGCTAATCTGATCTTTTTAAAATCAGAGCTGTTTACCATATCTAGCACGCTTTGATCTTCTTTAATTTCACTTACAGGCATGTTGCTGTCAGCAACACAGCATGGTAAAATGCGCTTGTCGGGCCATGCATGGAAATGAATCCAGGGCAAAACGCAAAAATATTTTCCGTCTTTAACAAGATTTTGGACAGTTTCTTTATCCATGTATGATTACTCCAGCAGATCCTTCATTCTATTTAATTCAGGGAAAGTTTTCCAGAAACTTTCATCACGTATTTTATCAATTGATGTAGTGTGTTGCATGAACATCTGCTTTGCTTCTGGCCAAGTATGACTTTCCTCAGCAAAATTGATAGCATCGTTGACTAAGTTTGCCATTAATGGGATTTCATCCTTAATGTTTTCTACAAAGACTTTGGCTTTTTCAGTTGCTTCTGCTTTTAGAATTTTTGGTAAACTTTTAGCGCAATAATGTATAGGATGTACTGCTAGATAAAGACTGTGCCACCAATCATGTTGTCTTATGAGATTTTTACTCTTTAGATACATGTAAAATTCGCTTAATGTAGGGTAATTGAAAAGTGAGAATACTGTATTAATTTGAAAACTTACATAATCTAGTTCACGAAATGTTAATAGATTGCTTTCTACTTTGCCCCAGTCTGTTCCCTTACGTAGCCATTCAGCACGTTCACCATAGTGATCAATACTACAACTGAGTTCTACTTTCTTAAAATGCTTCCATAAATCTAATATGTCATGCTTTTTATACTTAATGTTGCTTGCATTGGTATTATACCTAAGTGTAATGTCTGTACGTTTCATACGTATCATTTCTTCCAACATCACATAATGTTCATCTGTAATTAGTGGTTCACCGCCTGCAAAGTATGCCAAATCAATATGCTCAACATGTGTTAATACTTCTTCTAATAACTTACCCTTATGATCGTCAGCATGTATAATAATAGGATGGTCAGGCTGGAAGTTCTCACGCATCTCTGCTGCCCATTGGCTACTAAATTCAGCGCCGCATGTACGACATTTAAAGTTGCAAATATTGCTGAATCGTATATCAAAGTAACGCATTTTGAAATCTGGCACTGTACCATCTTCTTGTGTAGTTGGTACAATATCGTCAAAATGTTTAGCAAATTGGTCTTTGCTGTAGTTTCTAAAACTATAGGGGCCGGCTTCTTCATGCTTATAACAAAAATTACAAATAGAATTCTTACGTTCGTTTAGCATATCCAAACGCAATTGCTTCATTTTGTCGTTATTGAATGCTTCTTTTAATGTACTGTCTTTGGTATTAGCGAAAGGATACTTGTAGTCATTGCTACAACATGGATAGATATCTCCTTTAGGGGTTACGTTTAAATGTAACCAAGGAAACATACAAAATACTTTGCTTTCTTTTAATAAAAATTCTTTATCCATTTAATATGCTCTTATGCGTCCAATAAACTTGCAATTTCGGGGAACGTTTTTTCAAAATCTTGATTTCTTATTTTATCTATCTTGTAGATATCTATCTTAAGTTTATCTTTATAAATTGGCCAATAATCTTCGTTATTAGTAAATTCTTGAGCCTCAATTAAAAAGTCTTTGAGTTGTATATAGTCTAGTTTATCAATGAACCGTTCTATATTGTCTGTGCCGCTATGCTTGATATAACCGGGCAAGTTTTTGCTACAAAAATGTTTAGGATCGTTCGTGAGTGTCAAATATAAATTCTTGTCTCCATAACCTAACAGGTTTTTTTCTAGCATATAACGATAAAAGTCTGTAATTGTATGGTAGTTGAAAACACTTAATACTGTAGATATACCCACAGTAATATTAGGTTGTTGCCTAAATAATATTAAATTATTTTCTACATCCGCCCAATCTGTTCCATGACGTATGAATTCAGCCCTTTCACCATAATGATCTATGCTTGCTTGAATCTCAATTTGATCAAACCGGCTCCATAAGTCTAATAAATCAAAACTTTTAAATTTGATTGTACTTGTATTTGTATTGTATCTTAATTTAATATGAGTTAAGTTTTGTTTTAATAGGGCTTCAAGTATTGTATAATGTTCTTCCGTAATTAGTGGTTCACCACCTGCAAAATAGATCATATCAGCATTTGGAACTTGCGACAATACCTCTTGTAACAAATTACCCTTATGATCGTCAGCATGAAGAACTATGTAATTGCTTAGGCCTCTTTGCTTATTTTCAGCAGCCCACATTGAACTACAATCGCCGCCGCATGTTCTACAAGCAAAGTTACATATGTTACTAAATCGTACATCAATGAACCTTAATTTGAAGTTTTCTAAAGTTCCATCATCTTGTGTTTGCGGAACTGTTTCGTCAAAGTATTTTTCAAACTTTTCATTGCTAAATCTTCTCCACGTATGTGCAGTAGATTCTTCCATTTTGTAGCATAGTCTGCACAAATTTACAGGCTTATCGTTTAACATATCTAACCTTATTTGCTTCATATGGTCGCTATTCCATATTTGCTCAAGACTCTGATTATGTGTGTCACCTAATGTAGTAGATGTATCTGTGGTGCAGCAAGGATATACTTTACCTCTAGGGCTAGTATATAAATGCACCCAAGGAAACATACAAAATGTTTTACTTTCTTTTAGTAGATAATCTTTATTTAAATTGTTCATTCTGTGTCATCTACACTTGCTGGTGTATCAAGCAAATCTGCAAGTTCCGGAAATACACTGGCAAAATTTTCTCCACGTATTTTATCTAATCTTTCAATTTCACTTTTAAACTTGTCAGACTGTTTGTGCCAGCTATTAAGGCTTTCTACCCAGGGAACACTTTCTGCTATATGCTTTATATTAAAATCTTTAATATTATGGAACTTTAAAATACGAACTAATTTTTCCATATTAATTTTACCTGTTACTTTGTAAGATTTGGGCAAAATATGCGCACTTAAGTATTCGGGCGTCATCATAGAATAAGCAGTAAAAGTTTTATCATTTGGGGTAAACATACCATTTTTAGTCAAATAATTATAAAAGTCCACTATTGACAAATAATTAAATGCACTTATAACTGTGTTTATCTGTAAACTAATGTATGGTTTACTTCTTGCATTCATAAAATTAGTTTCTACTACACCCCAGTCTGTACCATGCCTTATGTACTCTGCTTTTTTACCATAATGGTCTATACTAGCATTGATTGTAATTGAGTTTTTAAAATGTTTCCATAAACCGAAAATATCTTTATTTTTAAATTTAAGATTGCTTAAATTAGTATTATATCTTAATACGATGTCGGTTTTGCCTCGCCTGATCATTTCTTCAAGTATGATATAATGCTCTTCCGTAATTAATGGTTCACCGCCTGCAAAGTATGCAGTTTTCATATAGTCAATTTGATCAACTACATCTTGTAAAAATTGTTTATTATCGTTTTTAGGAATTGATTTTGCATAGGAAACGTTATTGGCTAAATCTTCTTGTTCCCATTGACTGCTACATCCTGCTCCGCAAGTTCTGCACTTAAAATTACAGATATTACTAAAGCGTATGTCAAAGTAAACCATTTCAAATTTATCTAAATGACCAGTGACTAAATCTGTGTATGCGAAAGCCCTATCAAAATAATCGCTATATTCTCTATTGGCGAATTGTCTAGCACTATCAATACCTTGATCTTCATGCATATAGCACTTAGTACAATGATCTGACTTTATACCTTGCAGCATGTCCATACGTATTTTACGCATCTCTGGACTATTAACAAGTTCCATCAATCTATTTTGACGGCTATTACCTATAGGTGATAGATCAGGCGTATAATTATTTGCTGATTTTGCTATACAGCAGGGGGCAGCGATTCCTTCTGGGGTTGTGTGCAGGTGCACCCATGGCAACATACAAAATGTTTTACTTTTATAAAGTAAATTTTCTTTGTTGACTTCCATCAAAGTGGATTGGTTCTATTTGTTTCTTGACACAATCTGTAGAAATTTAATAGTTCTGGGAATACATCTAGCATATTGTTGTCTCGTCTTTCATCTAATTCATTGAACCAATTATAAAAGTCCCTACGTCCCTCAATTAGTTTTTCTTCTTCGTAGTTTGTTTCAGCCATATAATCTACAACTCTTTTAAAGCGTTCATATTCAATAGAACTAAACTTTTTACCAGAAGTATCATCAACATTTGCTTTCATTAACTCTAGTGCATCATGCATGTAGGGCATAAACTCCCCCTTGGGCAATAAGTTCATATCATACTGCAATGGTTCTCTTAAATATGGCGTATCAAATCTAATACGATGTTGTGGATTTACTGGATCATCATACCAGTCATACATGCTGCGCCATTCTAATAATTTTTCAAGTAATAGTTTAAAAGATGTAACACTAAACAAATTAAATGTAACCATGAATGTTACGGGACTATTAGTTAGCGTTAAGTATGTGTGTAAATTCTTTTCCCACAACTCAATATCTAAGCCGGTGCGATTATATTCTGCTCTAGGACCCCAAGTATCAATACTTGAAAATAATTTAAATGTACGTATCTTACCTTCATCTACTAATTTACGAACGCTCTTTGACATTTTTTCAACAAGTGCTGTCTTAGTTCCAAGATTGCTATTAATGTTCAGTTCAAGCCATGGCATAGGATCTTTGTCAATCTCATCAAGAACCATGTATGTGCTTCTATGCATTGTAGGCTCGCCGCCGGTTATACGCATGATGTTTAATGTTTTGCGTAGTTCAGGCCACCATTTCCAGAACGCATCAACATATGGATTTTCTTCTTCACGCTGATACAATTTCATCCAGTCAATATCACAGCGGTGATTCTTTACATTAGTGACTGGACCATGCTCTTTGATTTCTTGATAGAATCGTGTTGAATACTTGGGGTGGCAGTAACCGCATTTAAAATTGCATTCGTTACCGAAATTGATCTCAAGATATTCTGGATTGATATTTTGATCCCAAGGACCGAATGCTGTTTGATTATATCTTTCTTCAGTAAAAATACTAGCATTGCGTTGATGTCTATCACTAATATAATCAGGACCCATGCCCTCAATGTTCCAACAATATACACAACCTTCTGGCTTTCCGCCTTCCAGCATCAATTTACGTTCTTGCTTCTTCTCTTTAGTATTGTGTAGTGCAGATGGATTATCAACTAATTCTTCTAATGGGATTTTATGTGGGCGTGGATGATAACAACTATGTGTCTCTCCGCTTTGTAGATACATCGTTACGTGATGCCATTTAGCAAGACAAAAAGTAGGGCCTACTTCATTTTCAACCTTTATTTTAATGTCTTTAATTCTTTGTATTTCGTAACTCATTACCAGCCTTCTATTTTACGTATTACTTCCATTTCAGTAACTAATGGTCCAAGGTTATACTTGTCAGCATTATAGTGTCGTTTGAATAGTTTACTCTGTTCTGGTGCGTAGGTACAGATAGGTAAACCCAATTTTGTTTTAAGAATCTCTCCTATTTTATCTGCTAATTCTACTGGGTCTAAGTCACAATATTCTTCCCACATTTCAGGGTAGTTATCAAACCACATTACATTTTTATGATCCCAATCAGTTAATAATGCTTTGTATGTTCCTAATCTTGCACCAGCAATTGCCCAAATGCCGTTCTCAACATCAGTGCCTATATTTTGCCATATTGTAAGATTATTTAAATTTCTGTTAGCAACCCTCTCACGAAATGTGTCTACTGTTGGTAGTGCGCCGCGATCAAGAATCATCTTGACACCTTCACGAAATCCAGCACGCCATGCTTGGAAAGGAGTATAATTAGGATATGTCGTTGAGTAGCAGTCGTGCATAGCCCAATATAAATTATCTGCACTATCCAAACAAAAGTCAACTTGCGTAGCATTGTCACCCTTACTAGTCTCATGTGTTTTCATGTTAAGTGCATATTCTTTTGTCCAACTGCTCATGCCACCATTACCGTAACGCAGTCCATTTATATTGTTAATTGCTTTCCAACGAAATTGTGCTTTGTGAAAGCGAGGGTCTTTATTAGTAAAATCTAACTGTAAATTAAAGAAATCTTCATTAGGCATGTTATCGCCGTCAATCAAAATAAAACGGTCACTATCGCTAACCTCTGCTGCTGCTTTATGTGCGGCATCGCTGCCCTTTACACCGTCAACACGTTTAGCATAAGGGACCATATTCTTTATCTTAAGCCAGAATTCTTCCTTTTGCGGCTCGTCATAACTTAAGTAAATGCAATCTAAATCTACAACATCAATTATATCGCTCATATTATTCCCTAATTAGTTCTTTTACATCATACTGCCAATAAGTGCCTTCAACATCATTATCCTCTAAAATTAAACTTACATCATCAATGTAAGTAAGTGTTCCTTCTGTGGTTGGTTTAAGTTTATAAATTTGAGTAATGTTACTATTATGTATGATTACTCCATTTATAACCTTAATATCCGGGCGCGCCTCAGCAAATGTTTGATTATCTATTACAATGTACTTACCTTCAGGTTTGTCACCCGTATAAAATAACACATTACCGTTGTTGTCGTAGTACAATCTAAATTCAGGTGGAGGTGGCGGCTCGTACACAAAATTTATAATAAGGTCGCCGTTAGGACCAATTTTAACATATTCTTTATCATTCATAGTTTTTCGTGGATAAACTTAGCAAATTTCTTAACATGATAATGAAAAGGATACATTTGCGGTATTGTATTTACACGTAATTTTTTATTACTAATTTCATACACTAGAGTATCGGTCCAATCCTCTGTTACTAAATCATTTATCTGTTGTTTCATATGTACCATGCTCATTCCATTAAAGGTTTTTAGTGTAGTTTGTTCCTCCTTTAATATCAAACAAGCGATAGCATAGGCCCAATCTGTACTAACCTTTTCACTGATAGGGCACTTTAATTCTGACCTGTATTTTTCCCAGTTTAAAAAAACATCCTTTACGATAAGATAAAATGTTTCTGCCAACTCAGATTTTTTAAAATAAGTAATTGCATTGTAAACATCAGGTAAATTATTTGTATCAATAAACCTTCTATAGTACCTATTGCGACTTATTTCCTGCTTGTAATTTCTAATTTTTGTAGAAACAACTACATCACGATTTTGTAATGTTTCCCACCAGTATTCTATAGATTCAGGTATGAATAAATCTGCCTCTAACTTAATCGTATATTCATAGGGACTTGCTTCATATACTTGCCAGTCGTTGATTAATCGCCAGTCTCCTTGCTTATCTAAGTCACCGTAAGGCAATGCTACGACTTTATCAAAGTACTTGCTATTGTCAACATCATCAGTAATGAGTGTGATGTTAGCGTCTGGCATTATATTTTTAACAGATTTTGCTAATGCTTCTGCTATAAAAACATAATCAACATCTTTAGTGTTGTTGGCTACGACTACAAATCCCCTATCCATTACATTAACTCCAAAAATACATCTTTGTTAATCACATGGAAGTCCATATCTTGTATCGTTGTATATTCTTTTTTTACTTTACCATTCTTATTATGGTCGTATATTACAGTATATTTGGTATTAAATTTTGTTTTCTTTTCTACAAATAAATTAGTCTTTAACCAAATATGCATAAGATTCCAAGGTAATATGTTAGTTTGATCAAAATAATGTCCGTTAACTAATCTGTGAGCAATAGTTAATGCAAAATCGTTACGGTATACATCAGGACTAAAGTTATACAAATTTGCATAATGATTATAATTTTTCTGTATCATCTTCATACATGCAAATAATTGTTCTGTTTTTTCTGTTTTACGAAAACCTAAAACAGTTGCCCATAATACAGGAAAACTTAAACGGCTGACATATTCTTGTTCACCTTTAGGTATCATTAGTTGTGCTATGTTTTGATGGCATGCATAGTCTTTACAAAAATCAAACACTTTTAATAGTCTATCACTATTAACCATGTAGTCAACGTCAAGCAACAGTGTTTCATCATATAGACTATATTCATAAGCCTGATATCGTCCTTTATTAATCCATATATCATTACGAAATTGATTATCTTTATCAGGCTTGCTGATGACTATATTATCAAACTTATATGTTGGCTTTTTTGGAACAGAAAAACTATCTGTAACAATTGTTACAGGTAAATCTAAAAAATGATTGATTCTTTTAGCAGTATATTCTGCCATCTCATAATAGTTAACTTTGGGGCTGTTGAAACCAAATAATAATACACCCCGTGTCATCTTTTATTTTCCAATTCTTTATATTCGTCATGCCATTCTGTCATGACAGTATTATAAACGTCAGATAATTTTTCTTTTAACTTTTTAACTTCTACGCTAACCGGAACATCGTAGAGGTCTAATATTACAACATTTTTACTTTTGATTGAATTTAGAAAAGATATAGTATTGATATCGGCTTTCCAATAGCCACCCTGTTCTACTGTACATAATTTACTTGAATATTTTTCTTTAAGATAATGCTTTGCTGAATTATGCTCAAAACGAGCCTTCATATCAGCAACCAATTTTTTTGTGTCCATTGGTAAATACCTCTTCCAAGTATTTAGATGGACCCTCTTTTAGACAAAAATAAATTAGGATACTGTTACGCTACCGGCTAAAGTAACTGCTCCCCATGTATTTGCAATATATGTTGTTGCAGGGGGAGTTAAGGTGCATGTGACAGTAGTACCTGTGCCAACTGTTCCGTTCGCTCCTGTTTCTCTCATTAAAGTAAAGATAGTAACTACAGTTCCATTATCTGCATTGCTACCTTGCACACCGTTTGTTTTTGCAATATATTGCAAATCCATTAATGTTGTATATGGGCTTGTGCCAGAGTTCTGATCAAATATAGTAGTATTGCTTGTAGTTAATCCAAAATAACCACTGTTTGTTGACAGTGTTTCGGTTGAGCCGCTTCCACTGATCTTTGTTACACCAGTAAATGCTGTTCCAGCAATAGTACGTGACCCACTGTTTTGACCACTTACTACTACTGTTCCAGTAGCCGTGCAAAGTGTTTGCAAGGCAGCATTAACACCACTAGTGCTATTACTATGACTTGCGGTCATTTTAATTTGACCACCTGAATTAAAGAAATAACGTGCTGCGTCGCCGTTAGCAAATGTAACTGTATGTGTCCAAGTAGCAGTGGCTGTCCATGTGGCTGCTGTAGTAATAGCATTTGCACTAGTTGAGCCTTGACTTGCTGCATTACCGCGTGATGCGTAGATACTGTTTAAATTAGTCTGTGCTGCTGAATAGAATGTTACAATATTGCTTGAACTTACGTTAGAAATTGAAGTAATAGTTGTACCTTGGTGGCTAGCAGAATTACCTGTATTATAAAATAAACCATTCCATGGGGTAGCAGAAATGATACTACCTGCAGATACGTTTGCAACAGCAGTTTGGCCATAACCTGCTTGACTACCACCTGTTGCCCAAGTAGCGTTAAGAGTATTGGTTGTAGTGGTTGGATTACCACCTAGCATTGTATTTAAATCACTTGCTTGTACTAGACCGCCTGCTGCCCATGTCATATTATAATCTCCGTTAGACTATGTATTTATCTTATAGTTACAATTGCTTCTACTGTACCAATATAATCTGTCATTTTATCTGTTAACGCACGACCTATAGTGTTAAAAGCGTTTGCTTCCCCGTCTTTTGCAGCTCTTGCTAACCCGTTTCCTGCGCTGACTAGTCTTTGTGCTTTTGTGACCGGGCCTATGACCTTCACATGTACTCTTCCCGTTACAGCTACTGCAGGGTGAGTTTTATCTGATCCTGCACCGGCATTCATAAGATATGCTGCGCTATTTGAAATTACACCAAACACATCTTCACTTAATTCATATTTTACAGCAGTTATTTCTTTATTTCCGCCTAACTCTACAACTGTACCTGCATCATAGGACTGATCTGCCTCAAAACGTTCTGCCAAGTCAGCATATGTCGCTTGAAGTCTTGAACCTGCTGTTAATGTCCAATTACCTGTAATTGCACCTGCAACTGCTGCACCACCGGTGGTAATAACTTGTGTAGTAACAGTACCTATGTTTGCTGAAGTGATACTTGCAGTTTGGATAGTAGCAATATTTGATACACTTAGATTTGTGCAGGATATAGTTGGAATAGATGCGGAATTAGTTATAATTAAATTGTTGGCCGAAAGTGTTCCAGTAACAACTACTCCAGAAAAAGTTGTATTTCCTTCTGCTGTTTGTATGGTCAAGCTTAGCCAATCATCTGCTACTGTTGTACCGTCAGCAGGGCAAAGATATAAAATATTGTCGTTTGTGTTGAACCATAACTGTCCTCGCAACGGATTTAATGGAGGGGTTGTTGACGCAAAGTTTTCAGTTAAGTAAACAAAGTTTTCATCTAATACTTGACCGTAACCTGCATAGTTACGTCCAGGTAGGCCTAATGACGAACTTGTAGTATTAATTTGTCCGTCAGCGATAGTAGTTAGAACTTGTCCGTCACTTTTAACAATCGTATATGCCATATTTTAAACTCGCTTTTATATTTATCTCTTATATAGTTAGTAGGTTTGTCAAACTCTGAATTCGTACTGTATAATCAATCTGAATCTGACGATTCAATGATTTTTGTACAGGATGGAATATAACATGTGTTAATAATCTTGTAATAACATTACCGTCGCTATCTGTACCGTAATTTGCTAATAATCCCAACTCGTCAAATGTAAAAGTGCCGTCTAATTGAGTACTATTATCAAATGCTGCCTGCCCTGAAGGCTCGCCATAATCTAACAAACATTGTACAAGTATGTCAGAATATAGTTTACCCGATGTATGATTGACAGTCATTTTATTACGTGTTGGGTCAAGATTGAAAACGCTAGTATCGTCTACAATCTTTGCATATGTTTCATTGTATAGGGCTGCATTTTGACCTACTGTGTTAGGGGGTAGATAGGTAATGACACCTGTTTCGTCAACGCTAGCACCGCCGTTACCAAACGCCATTTGATAAATTTCACCGTAACCGCGATTGCTAAGTGTGTCAGCAAGAGCCTCACTCATGTTTTCATAGTTGATAGCATTCTTCTTATCTACAAACACTTCTAAACTATTAGGGTCGTAGATTTTTAAGAATCCTTCAATTTTATAACTTACAGTAATCATTAATCGTCGGCCCTCTTTTGTACGAAAACTTCATTTGTGTTTGGATCATAAATTTTAACGTGACTAGAGTAATAAACACCCGACTGTTCGTTGGGCTTGCTTACTAGTTTATCCTCTTTTTTCTCGTTATTTTCCAATTTATTATCTGTTGACTTATTTATCATATCTTAATTATCCATTCTTAAGAATTCTGCGCTATTACCTGATGCTATCTGCAATGGATCTCCTGAGGTCGCGTCATATACTCCCGGTATCATGTTCCAAGTTTCATTATATTCTTTATTGACCATTTTATTACTTTCTAACAATCCATAAACTGTTGTATAGTTTGGTATAAATGTCTGTATGCTTGTCCCCAAAATACCTCTTCTTACAAGTATTTCATCATTTGTGGTGTCAACATTTAATAGTTGCATATATTCGCCATTTATATAAATTTCATTACCGTAAGTGATATCAATAGTCAATACATCTCCTGCTTCTATCCATAATCCCTCAGTTATTTTCAATACCGCTCCGGCAGATTCAACTATCACTGATACATAGTCTGTCTCTATAGTTAGTGATTTTGTATTGTTATAGATTTTAACATCAATGATGCCTACTTTACTGCTATTGACAATAACATAATAATAACCTAAAATGTTTGCTGGAGTTGTATTATCTTGTGTTCTGGTAATAATTAGGTTATTAACATCATTAACTGGTATGATGGTATCAAATTCTGACAATGGTTTAGTTATCCAAGTTCTTGTGCTTGCATTCGCTCTGTATACTGCACCCTGATTATTTTTATCTACCATATTAATATAGACATCCTCATCAGGAGTTGCTGAAGGCATCATGCTGGTGATAATTATTTCATCGCCGCTTGTGATAGCAGTCAATATACTCAATTGATTACCTGCATTTAATTTGAGTGAACTTGATGGGACACGCATGCCGTTAACTGTTACCCACAATCTATCAACGTTTGTTTGCTCCCATTGTGACACTCTTATATTATTACCTGAAGTAGTGCTTAATGTTAACTCTGAACCATCCTTAGTTTCACGTATAGTAAATCTATTATTGTCAATGTCAACAGTAGTAATATAATAAATTTGACCTGCGATGATTTCTGGAATACTTGTAGGTTCACCTATTATAACATTATCTTCAGTGAAAAGTACAGGAGTATTAATTACTAAATTAAGTGCTGAATCAACTGTGATTGTATTATTAATACTTGAACTATTTGTTGCTATAGTTGTAGCAAGCATCCAACTTTGATCTAACCAAGCATATCCTCCGCCGGTATACGAATCGCATAGAGTTACAGGATTATTGATAGCGTCAACATATGGGCTATATTCAGACATGTAAATGTCAAAAATAGTATCTGCGATTACATGAACATAAAACATTTTATTGTTTAGTTGTACTGATCCTGATAATCCATCTATTCTTACAACATCATTTGTAATTAAATTATGTGGATCAACAGTTTCTATTCTAACTGTAGGTTGTCCGCCCACCACAACATGCATCAAACCAGTTTCATTAACTGTAGGATAAGTTAACCCATTTTGATCTTCAACTTGAAATTCCTCTGTTACTGTATTAACGTAAGTTAATGTATAAACTGTTCCGTCTGTTGCTACACCACCGAAGCCTGTATATACAGGTGTAGAGTTAGGTATATCAACTTGGAATGTTATATCTTGTCCTAGTACCATACCCATTGTAGATGATGCTATGAAATAACCACCAACAGAACTACTAGTCTGAGTATCTAATAATGGAAAACTGTATGTGTTATTAACATTAAGAATTGGTGTTACATACTTAGTTGTAGTTTCATACTGTGTGTTAAGGTATTGACGTTTTGTATCATTAAATGTAGTTACACTTATAACACTATTAGAATTTGGTGTTAGTGAGTCAAATACAAGTGAGTTTAATCCTTGATAAATTGTATATTGATCTGGCATTATACGTAAACCATCAACTTCAACTACAGCATTATTTGTGTTATCTTCACCCACATAATTTGTTAATATGTAAGCACCCCTAGTACCATTACCATTAAATGTTTGTATTTCAGGTATAGTATATCCATATTGTTCAGGTTCAGTTTCGTTGAAGAAACTGAATGAAATATAATCTATATTAGTGTTATATTGTTGAGCAAATACTAAGGTAGCATTAATTTGATTAATGGCTAGTGTGACTGCATAATCATTTGTTATAAAGTTAGAAACACCTACTCCATTTACCAATACAACTGCGCTGCCGCCTATTGTTTCTGATATTGTAAATTGACTTCCATCAATGATAGTATGTACATAGTAA
>Ga0172372_10001590_pt1 | contig 35226 bp, 25 predicted proteins | sample LakKiv5m_2_FD_114544 | JGI IMG/M metagenome (GOLD analysis project Ga0172372, IMG submission 114544) | Freshwater microbial communities from Kabuno Bay, South-Kivu, Congo - kab_092012_9.5m | ecosystem: Environmental > Aquatic > Freshwater > Lake | place: Democratic Republic of the Congo... | reverse complement strand
TTATGACCTCGGATACTTTGACGCAAATAACTCAAGAATTGAGCCTGTCGAAGATCCGTTTAATAAAAAAGTGTTACCTATGTGTCCGGTATAAACTGTAACCTATGTCTCCGGAATGGACCTAACTCAAGAATTGAGCCTGTCGAAGATCCGTTTAATAAAAAAGTGTTACCTATGTGTCCGGTATAAACTGTAACCTATGTCTCCGGAATGGACCGTAACCTATGTCTCCGGAATGGACCAAATCTAACCACCATGAGGTGGTTAGATTTTTTAGATGGTCGGACTGACTGGATTCGAACCAGCGACCCCTTACACCCCATGCAAGTGCGCTACCAGGCTGCGCCACAGTCCGACTAATTTAATCAAGTCGTAAATTTAATCAATCCAAGGCGCTTTGTCCATGCCATTGTCAAGGAGTGCCGAAAAATGCCTCAGAAAAAGTCTGTGATTTTAGATAGATATGCTGGAAGACCTGGCAGCTCGGCCCATAAAACTTACTAAGGAGTCAAAGTGCTTTAACCGAATAGAAACCTCGAACGGCCAACTGAATTGAGGTAGCAATGAGCAAAGATAGTATTTTAAGTTTTGGAAATAAGTATGAAGATAAAGGACATCGCGTTTTGCTGCATGTGGCGGTCCGACTTATCAATGGTTTTTTTCACTTTAAAAAGAAAAAAGGTGATCTGGTCGCGGGATGCGCGACTTTTTTTTCTATTCTAAGTTTTTGTCCGGTGATGTTGTTGGTAGTCACATTGGCCGGGAAAATTATTGGCGATGTTGAATTGGCCAAAGTCACGGTGATGGAGGGCATGAAGGCCAATTTCCCAACCGCTGCCCCGTGGATTCTTGAATCCATTGAAAAAATTATCAATGGTCAGCTGCACACCACTGCAGGAATGAACATGATGAATTTAGCTCTTTTGCTTTATTCATCTCTTGGAGTTATTGCGGCGATGGTGTTTGGAATGGATACTATTTCAAGCAGTGAATCGCGCGGCGGGTTTGTCATTGAGGATTTTAAAGCGCTGCTGCTTGGGGCTTTTGGATACTTCTTTATTATCGCTCTCATTGTAACTTCAAATCCTAAAATCCTATCGATGGTGATGGGACAAAAAATGTTTTTTGGGAGAGATGCCTTACTCTACATGGCAAAAAATAATATTTTACCTATTGGCCTATCGATGATGTTTTTCACCATTTTTTATAAGTGGGCACCCTCGCGGTCAGTATCGTGGAAGGATTCTGCTTGGGGAGCATCTGCTTTTGTTGGATGCTTTATTTTCGCCAAGTCGTTTTATTGGGTCTACATGAAATATGCCCAAGAAGATATCGCTCATAACTTTGGAAATTTTTATTCCATGATTGTTGCGGTAGTGTGGGTTTATTTTTTACTCAGTGCCTTTTTCTATGGCGCGAGTGTGGCCTATATGAATTCACCCGTTAAGATTGTGGATGAAGTACCTGTAGAAGGTTCAGGTCCCGATCAGCAAAATGCTGCCTGATTTGGTATTTCTCTTTTTTTAATTTTCTACTATTTAAATTCTTCAGGAATAAGATCGTCATCAAAAGATGGATTTTCGAGTTTTGTTTTTGTTTTCAATTCGGCGGGAACATTTGGGTCTACTTTATCTTTGTATTGATAAGGACAATGGAGGCAGCCACTTTGACAACAATAGCCTCTTTTAGAAAGGAAGGCCTGGGTTAAAACCATCAGACCTTCCTTGTTGTAATAAAAATGGACGTTTTCGACCAAAGAGTCGTTTAACGATTTATCGGTCATTTTCTGAAATAGGCCTTTTTCAATTCTAGATAGATGCGTTCATTCATGTCACCGGCGCGTGAACACATAAGATCTGTGGTATCAATTTGGTAGTTCACAACGCTTTCAATTCCTTCGTCGTAAAACTCAACATAGCAATCTGGCATGCGCAGAATATGGCCGTATTCGTGGCGAATAGTCCATTGAACTTCATACTCTTCAATGGGAGCATTAGCGTCCATAACAATGACGTTGCCGCCTGAAACGTGAGGAGTCACATTAGGTTGGAATTCAAGGTAAGCAGTACCAGAACCGCCTGGAATAAAATCCATCAAAAAGCGCCAATCTCCAAATTTAAATTCGTCTTCAATATTTTCTTTTAGAAAATCGCGAATGCGGTTGTTATTAGGGTCTTTGAATGGGGCTACCGCTAGGTTGGGATTTGATCCAGACCACTCAATGTCTGTGCGTGGACTTGTAATATCAAAAAATGATTTCCAAACTGACTCCGCTGTTTTCCAGTGACGGTTTTTAAATTCAATCAGTGCATTGGAGCTTGTTTGTGTCGTGGCAGTATTAATGGAGCGACTACAATCATCCAAGCTACGGCGTGAGTTTTGGCATAAGCCTAGGAGGTGGTCTTTTAACGATTTTTGTTCTTCCGCTGGAAGGTTGGCAAAGTTTTTAAGTTTTACATCCAGATCAGATATTTTCTTTAGGTGGTAGTAGCCGCGTACATCGCGGGCCTTGGCAGTTTTGTAATAGCTTAACCAAGGCTTAACGGCCGTAGTCCAGCGAACTGCGGTTTGATACAAGCGATCTACTTTGCGTGCATCAACAATAAAAGTTTCATCATTGGTTGGAACGCCAGTCCCAACAGGTAGTTTGCCAAACACGACATCTTTAATCGCTTCGTTAATTTCACTTTTAACCTTTGCCAAACTTTCCTTTATTTGCTTTGGGCCATAAACATTGGGTGAATCAATGGGAATTCCACGACGAGTTCCAGGATTGGTAAGGCGAATTTGTTGCCCATCAGAGCGAGATTGATTGATGGTCTTGAGCCATAAAGAAAGTTTTTCGCCGGCGGCGATTGCTTCGCGGGTTTCAGGTTCTAAATTGTCTTCCATTTCTTTGGCGATTTTATTGCCGCCAACTTGACCAAATTCTTCCGTGAGCAGTTGCTGTCTATGGAGCCACAATAGTCTGTATTCTTCTGTGCTCAAATCAAGAGGAAGAGTGTGTTCAAGTGGATTAAGTTGTAGGTGAGAAATGGGGGAATTTTTTGTCTTCAAAGTTGCGGCAATCCCTTGTGAGGATAGCAATGCCATAGAAATCAATGAATAGGTCAACGTCGTGGCGACCTGATTGAAGCGTTTTAAAAATCGTTCCATGAAATACTCCGAGTACCAAAATGCAGTTAATATTGGGCCAGGATGTTAGGAAAGGGGGCCTTCTCTGGCAAGGCGGCAAATCTTACAAAAATTGTCTCTACTGACAGAATTGGGGCTTTCTCACAGGAGGAAAACGGGATAGTGGTGTCAATGCTGGACCTGTTAAAAAAAATTCCACAGAATTCAAGTTGTTACAGGTGTTGAAATTTGCAAGTTGAATGAAAATTGGTTACCTTTGTTCCGTACAATTTTGAAATTAATTTACTAAGGAGACTGGCCATGGCCCAGGAAGTGGAAAGAATCTGGCTTAAGAATTATGATGCAGGTGTGTCAAGCGACATAAACTCAGAAGAGTTCCAAAGTTTAGGACATATCTTAGAGGAAATTTTTAGGGCGTATGGCAATAAGCCAGCATTTCATAATATGGGAACGACGATCACTTATGAGCAGCTCAAAATTGCCAGTCTTAAGTTCGCTAGCTATTTGCAAAATGATTTGGGATTAAAACAGGGCTCTCGGGTTGCCTTAATGATGCCAAATATTCTGCAGTATCCAGTTTGTTTGTTCGGGGCATTGCAGGCCGGTATGGTTGCTGTCAATGTGAACCCACTTTATACCGCGCGGGAACTTGAACACCAGTTAAAAGATTCTGGGGCAGAAACGATTGTTATCTTTGCCAACTCGGCTCATATCTTAGAAAAGATCGTTGCCAATACTCCTGTCAAAAATATTATTATCACGGAAATTGGTGACCTGCTCAATTTTCCTAAAAATCTCATCGTCAATTTTGTCTTGAAGAAAATTAAAAAAATGGTGCCTGACTTTAATTTGCCAAAAGCCAAAAAGCTTATTCACGTATTGGCTGAGGCCGATTCGACAAGGTTCAAAAAGCCAAACATCGGGCGACATGATTTAGCTTTTCTTCAATATACAGGTGGGACTACCGGTGTTTCAAAGGGAGCAGAGCTCACTCACCACAATATTATTTCCAATTTGTTGCAAGCAAAAAGTTGGATTATAAACAAAATTAAAATAGGTGAAGAAATAATCATCACACCGCTTCCGCTGTATCATATTTTCTCACTCACAGCGAACTGCTTGGCCTTCTCATCAGTTGGAGCGCTCAATATTTTGATCACTAATCCAAGAGATATGAAAGGCTTTATCAAAGAATTAAAAAAATGGAATTTTACCGCCATTACTGGTGTTAATACTCTATTTAATGGTCTACTCAATACTCCAGGATTTGCCGAGCTTGATTTTAGTCACCTTAATCTAACTTTAGGTGGTGGCATGGCCGTTCAGAAAGCGGTGGCAGATAAATGGCAAAAGGTAACTGGTGCTCCACTCATTGAAGCTTATGGTTTGACGGAAACGTCACCCGCCGCATGTATGAATCCTATGACTTTAAAAGAATTTAATGGAACAGTGGGATTACCAATTTCTTCAACTTATGTCGTAATAAAAGATGATGCTGGTAAAAACTTAGCAGTAGGAGACACTGGAGAGATTTGTATTAAAGGTCCCCAAGTCATGAGAGGGTATTATAATCGCCCTGATGAAACAGCAAAAGTTATGACTCCAGATGGATATTTTAGAACTGGTGATATTGGGATCATGGATAAAGATGGCTTTGTTAAAATTGTTGATCGAAAGAAGGATATGATTTTAGTTTCTGGTTTTAACGTGTATCCCAATGAGATCGAGGAAGTTGTGGCCACTCACCCTAAAGTTTTTGAATGTGCCGCGATTGGTGTGGCAGATGAAAAATCGGGTGAGGTGGTAAAAGTTTTCGTAGTGAAAAAAGATGAATCACTTACGGAAGATGATCTTAAAGAACACTGCAAGAATAATTTAACCGGCTATAAAATCCCGCGCCATTTTGAGTTTCGAAAGGAATTGCCAAAGTCGAATGTTGGCAAGATTTTAAGAAAAGAGTTGAGAACGACAGTTCAGGCTTAATATAAAAGGCCACCAAAAAGGTGGCCTTTTTTTATGTCCAAAATGATTATCCTAAAATTTCTTTAACTAAATCATTGGCACGCTTGCCATCAAACCGACCTTTAATCTGGGGAGACAATTCCTTCATGACTCCACCCATATTCGCACCCGCAAGGCGGCCCACGATTCCTTTAATAATCGTTCTGACATCGTCTTCGCTTAATTGGGCGGGCATATAAGGATCGAGGAATTTTAGTTCGCGTTCTGTTCCCAAGCGTAGTTCGTGACCTTCTGGAAAATTGGTCATGGAATCTTTCAATTTTTTATAATGGGCCACAAGAATATCAGATTCTTCTTGTGGTTTCGCGGAAGTTTTATTTTCAATAAAGCGCGCTTTTAAGTTGCGCAAAGCTGACAGCCGATCCTTTTCTACCTTTTTCATGGCGTCCTTGATGGCCTCATTGACTTGGTCGCTGAGTGAGATTTTTTGTTCTGACATAGAAGGTTCCTTTGTTGCAAAGAGTTAAAGGCAGGTGTTACGCTCAAGTAAATTGCCCCAACTTATTAATATAAAAGTACTTTTTTAGCTAGTTAGCGCCCAATTTTCTTGGGCAATCGTGTGAACTCTATTACCCTAATAACTGAGTGATAATTTTTATTCGCAATAAGCGCCAAGGTTGGCCTTGGCGACTCCATTTAAGTAGTCCTAATTTAAGGATGTTGATCGGCTCTGTCAAAATTGTTGCCCTTCTAACAAATTTCCCACACAAGGCAAATTTATCCTCAACGGTATTGAGGAAGAATCATTATAAAAGACAAAATGCTTGTTGGACGACAAGAGAACATAACGAAAATGGAATTTCGCCTCTTGGTATTTCTTTGTTTCAGAACAAAGTTATTCATAGGGGCTTTCACGGAGTAGATGACCATGGGATTTTTTAAATCTATCGCGGTGACGAGTTTTCTTCTTGCAATCAATTTTACTGGAGACTGGAATGATGCCAAGGCATTTGGCTGGTTTAAGGTTCCATCTAAAAATAAGGCCATGTTGGAATTGGGGACGGTTGAAAATAAGGAAAATGCACTTAATCCTAACGAAATTGATTTACTCGTGTGGAATACTTATAAGGGCCAAAATCCTTCTTGGACCCAAGACTTTTCTTTTCTTGTCCTAGATAAAGAAATTGTTGTTCTTCAAGAGGCAATCTTGAACGACATTATGAAACCAGTTTTTGAAAATCAAAGTGAATTTCATTATAAAATAGCCACTTCTTTTATCTATACTAAAACGAATATACCAACGGGAACGGCAACGGGCTCTGTTGTTTATCCAACTAATTTTTATTTCAAAAAAACGCGCGATGTGGAGGCTGTTGGCTTCACTCCTAAGGTCACTCTGTTTACTGAATACGCCTTGAAAGGAAGAAGTGATAAATTGCTTGTGATCAATATCCATGCTCTCAATTCAGTACCCGCTTTCATTTTGAAAAGACATATCAATGATGCCAAAGTTGAAATTGAAAAACATAAAGGGCCAGTAGTATTTGCAGGGGATTTTAATACTTGGTCTTGGCTAAAATTGCGCGTGATGAGGAAAACGTTAGAAAAGTTGGGCATGACGGAAGTGCAATTTCCCAATGGGGGAGAGCGCATGAGGTCTAGTATCTCCAATAATATTATTGATTACATCTGGGTCAAGGGTATTGATTATAGCGACTCATGGGTGTGGGGTAATTTGGAAGGCGCTGATCACAAAGCGTTAACCGTTCGACTAAAAATTAAATCCTAGTTTTCTGCGCCGTTAGTTTTTTCTTCGGGGATTAGTTTAAGAATTTCTTCAATCTCTTTTTGGTGTTGCAGGGCGAGTGTCTTGCATTCAGCAGCAACACCTTTTAGTCCTTTCATGTGAAGACCGTTCATGCAACCCACAAAAAAACTCCTTCGCATAAGATCAATGGCCGTGCCTTCTGAAATTTGCCCATCTTGAGCATCGCTTTTGCTTTTGTAATTTTGTAATTGCGCGCAGTTGGTCGTTAAGAGGGCCAGGGTCCAAATTAAGATTCCTAATTTTACACCCTTCATAAAATGGGCTCCCAAAATTCCGATGGAAAATAATAAGAAAAAAGTACCTATAATTCTAGCCGATGGCCAAATAATAAATACACAAATGGATTGTCATGAGTTAAATTTTATCAAAATGAAACTTCCGTGCGTTTTTGGGGCAGGAGAATTTTTAGGTGCTTAAAAAATTGTTTAATAAATTACAAAGCGGTCAGCAAAGAAAAAATAATTCAAATGCATTAAACCAAGACGAATTAAAACAGCAGCTAGGTGAATTGGCCTACCATGTAACCCAGGAATGTGGGACCGAGCCTCCCTTTCAAAATGAATATTGGAATAATCATCGACCTGGGATTTATGTTGATGTTGTCTCGGGTGAGCCACTTTTTTCTTCTGTCGATAAATTTGATTCGGGTACTGGGTGGCCTTCCTTTACGCGTCCGATTGATAAAAAAAATATTGTCGAATTGAAAGATGAATCCCACGGCATGGAGCGAGTTGAAGTGCGAAGTCTCGAGGGGGATGGCCATTTAGGACACGTTTTTACTGATGGCCCAGCACCGGCCTATCGTCGCTACTGTATTAATTCTGCTGCTTTAAAATTTATTCCTTTGGAGGATTTAGAGCGCGAGGGGTATGGGCAGTTTCGCTCCCTCTTTCAAAAGTAAAAAGTTAATTATTTTCAGTACTTCCCTTTTTTTTGCCTGTATTTTCTGGCGCTCCTCCACTTTGTCCTGATCTTAGTAGGATTGCCCTTCTCTATAGGAGCGACCTAAGCCTTGGATTACAGGAAACTCTCAACTTCTGGACTCAACTTTTACCCCAAATATTACGACAAATAATAGAATAATTTCTGGTTGTTAACTCTTTTTTGGAACCAGAAGTGAGAGCAATGAAAAAGCGAATGACCTGCAACATTCCAGCGCTTGTTGCACCACCAATTTCGGTGGCCCGCGGTCGTTTAAAATTTGTTTTTATTTCTCACCTGATAATTTTATTTACTCTCTTTGGCTTTGGCGCATGTGTTGGAACCATCGAAGACAGCAAAATAAAACAAACTCTATCAGTTCCTACTGATCCACCGCCAATTGGGTTTGATGGAATTTATAGTGCAAGTGCAGTGGCCAATGACAAAGTTGATGTGGCCTTTTTCCCTGCACCTGGCGATGCGGAAGATTTGGTGTACATGATTAATTACGACGGTCTTACTTCCGCCGTGACTGTTCCGGCCATTAATTTACGCCCAGATTATCGGGGACTGCTGATCCATACTGTGACTGGATTGCAAACTAACCGGACCTACAATTTTGAAGTGCAAGTAAAAAATATTAAAACCACAGCGAAGTCCAATGCTGAGGGACAAATGCCCGCAAAGACATTTGGGAATATTACAGCAAACTTCCTTGGAATACAGAATGTAAAAACCATGCCTGGTTTGGCCGGTATTAACTCTATCAAAGTTGAATGGGCCGAGGCCGAGAAGCAAGGTTCGACATTCGTACCGAAAGATATCGACGCTAACAAGTACGTCGTGACCGTGATCAATGGTGACGTGCTTACTCCGGGCGACATGCATAATGATGCATTTGTTGAGCCGCTGAGAAAGGTTGTCTATGTTGCTCCCGATAAAATTAATACCGTGATCGGTGGTCTTGCTGCAGACACCACTTTTTTTGTTTCAGTGAGAACCATTCACCACGGTTTCACCTTGTACGGTAGTGATCTTAATTACAAAAAAGAAATTAATTCAAAATACTTGACCATCAAGACGCTGAAGGCGGGGTTGAGCAACATTGATTTTGATGTTGCCAGTCTCAATGTCACTCTTGCTCCAGGCGTGCAGGGATTGACGGCCATGACAGCTCAATGGGTGGACGCGGTTGGGGCCTTCGATCACTACCGGGTTTATTATACTTCAGCGTCCAATAGCATTGATGGCTACACAACACCCGATATTGTTTGCGATGGGCAAGAGACCAATGACCCCAATTATTATTGTAAGGAAGTTTCTTTTACTACGACGAACACGACGTTGACGGGGTTGGACCCTAATTTTGAGTATGCAGTCGCAGTTGGTGTTTGCCAGAGTTTAAATTGTGAAGTGTCGAATCGAATTTTATCGAATACTAAAATTATTGAGACAACTCCTCAGGCCGCACTTTACGCTGGGGTGGTTGATATAAAGGTCGCAAAAAATATTGATAAACTTGATGAGTTTTACCTCATCGTTCAGCCTCCTGACCTCGGAACAGGGATCATGGATGGTGTTATTGTTAAATATCACGATCCAATTTTGGGACCGATTGAACTTAATAATCCCGATCCAGGTGTGCCTAATACGAGTCCTTTAAATGTATTAAGTTTTAATTACCAGACAGCTACGGAATTAGTGATTGTAGGGATTAATCCTTTCAGCGTTGATTCCTATTGCTTTTCTGCAGTCCCCTACACTTATGAGAGCTCAGTGGTGGTTAAGCATGAGGCGAATGAAGTTATTCGCTGCAAACTCCCTGCTCTGGAAGCACCTGATGCCACTGAATTTGCTGGAGCGAATGGTTGTAATTCATCATTTGGCAGTAAATCCATTTATCTCGACTGGTCAGTTCCGACCACGGGGATTTTTTCTCATTACGAGGTCTTTTTAAGAGATGCTGCCCAGCCATTTGATTTTGGTCAGGCCATTGCAGGCAATCCTTCGTATACGCGCGCCTTAGCTTCCAGTAGCTTTTTAGAATATACCTTTGAAGGCTTAACCCAAGGCCAGAATTATCGACTTGGTGTCATCACCTACGTCAATATTAATGGCACTATTGTGCGAAGTGATTTTAATGACAATATCCAAGAGTGTGTCGCCAATTAATTTTCATTGGGAAGCGGATAAACTTTAACAACCAATTTTTTTTCACTGTCGAAAGTTTTAACGATTAGCCATGTTTTTCTGTCAGTTAAAGGTCCATTCAACTTGGATCATGATTTTACTGAATTGTTTAGAAAAGCATAAAGATTCACCCTTTTCCATTTAATTTCGACCAGTTGATCGAGATCGGTGAAATGGGGACAAAAGTGAACGCTAAATCGGACCTATAATTGAGTAATCTCGACAGTTTAATTAATTCCTAGGCCGGCATAAAGGTCTTTCGAGGAGGGCTCGATAAGAGAAGGGGTATGAAGGTTTTAAATTCGCGCCTTTACCATTTACTTTCTTCCTGGAAACAGGCCTTGGCTTCGTTGTACGGTGGCGCGCGCTCTCATGTGAAATTTTCAATTTTAATTTTAAATCTCTTGGCCTTAGGTTGTGTAGGTACAATCGAAGATAGCAAATTAGAAAAAACTAAAACAGCCACAAGCAAAGTTGAAAAACTTCCTTTCGCAGGATTAGTTTCTGCCACTCCAGTTTCCCACGATAAAGTTGAAGTGGCCTTCGCGCCCGTCAATGGCGATCCAGCCAATATCACTTATGAAATTTTTGTTAATAATTCGGAGACTCCAATTTTCGTTTCCGGTTCGTCGTTAACTCCGAACCCCGCTGGTTTACTCGTTTACAGTGTCGGTGGTTTGCAAGTTAACACGAACTACACATTTTCCGTTTCAGCGACCAACAATGAAACAGGCGCGGAGTCTGATGAAGGTGATTCCTTATCTGCAAAAACTTTCGCTAATATCACGGCTGATTTTGCAGGGATCGCCAATTTGCGATTGCCTGCAGGTATTGCGGGATTCAACTCAGTTATTGTTGAATGGGTTGCTGCGAAGTCCACAGGCTCCACCTTTAGTCCAAAAAATGCTGACCCTGTGGCGTATGAAATTATTGCAGTCGATGACAACGGTGGGGCCGATGCTCTTAATGATCCAAACTATTCTGGCCAGAGAATCGTGTCGATTATACCGAACCCCATTCCTGCCAATCCAACACTCAGTAGTGAAATCTCGCGCGTTATAGGTGGATTGACACCGAATAGCAAATATTTTTTCCAAGTGCGCGCGATCCATAAAGGCTATGTGCTTTATGGTGGGCCAACTGGTGATCCACTTTATAAGAAAGAATTGAATGAGAAATTTTTGGCCATTACAACCAGGTCGCCTACAGGGGCTTTTGATTTCGAACCAACTTCGGCCAAAGTAAAAAGCCCAGATGGTGAAGCTGCTCTGACTGCTCTGGATGTTCTGTGGACTCCAGCGGAAGGCGATTTTGATCATTATCGTATCTTTAAGTACGAAATTAACTCGATTCCTTACACCACTGAGCCAGACCAATTATCCACAGCACAAATAAATGTCTTGAATGGTAGCCCACTCAATTACATCAGGGTTGAAGCTGACGGTAACTTTGTTCGATTAACTAATTTGGTTTCTTATAAATACTACCAAGTCAAGGTGGTATGTTGCTCTACGGCTGCTTGCGAGGAGACTAAGCGGATTGAATCTGTGCTGGTGACAGCGCCGACCTTTCCAAAAATTGCACCATTTGACGGCATTGACCACATTGATCACCCACGAGATGTTGCAACCACAGACACGGTCCATGCAATATTTAATTCGCCAGTAATTTCTTCGGGCTATTTAACAGGCATGAAACTTTACTGTTATAATGGCGCGACAGATCCTGCTCCAGCAGAGCTTTATGCTTTAAATACCACAATCAATGGGGCCCATCTTGCGAGCGCGACAGTTCTCAATGTGGGCGACGTTCGACCAGATATGCCTGCTACGGGTAATGTTATTATCAACGGTTCAATAATCAGGTCCTACACGGCCATAAATTCTGCGCTTGAAACGATTACGCTCTCAGCGGCCATAGGTTCGGCCATGGCCGGTGGAGAGGATGTTAATTATCACGTCGTGGGCAAGCCAAGTTGTACTGGCCTTTATCGTATGACAGATTCACCAACCAGTCAGACTTCATTTGCAAGCTTTGAGGAAATTGATATCCGTGGAGTTTCACCGGGCAGTGGGACGCAACATTGTTTTAGTGCAGTTCCTGTCATCGATGGCGTCAATACTCATGGATATACGGATTTTGAAGATCTAAGTTCTGCCATCGTGAAATGCGTGACGCCTATCATTAAAACGCCCACACTTGTCCAGTTCCCAGGCAAGGATCCAGTCTGTAGCGTCTCAGGTAGAAAAATTACTGTGGATTGGGATCTGCCAACTGGTGGTATGTATAATAAGTTTTCCGTATATTGGAAAAGAAAGGACGGCACTCCATTTAGATTTGATGAGGCGGTCGCAGGACATCCAAGCTATAAGTCGGTTACCAATTTAGCAAGCACTGCGACTTCTCAAGTGATAGACTTCCCCACCGTTGGTGCTGATGGTTTATTAATTCCTGGGGAGCGATATTATACAGCGGTCATTGCATATCTTGAGGTTTTGGCCCCAGTCTTTGCAATCTACTATTCAGAGTACAACCTCAACACCAACGATTGCCTCGTCCCTTTACCAACAGCGGAATTTCAAATGTGGACGGAGATATTTGCTGTCGGTCCCAAAGTCGATGGGCTCGTTCCACCTGATTCCGCGACTGGAAAGAGAACGACGTTATTTGAAACCCTCGATGATTCGACAACTCCAGTGGAAGTGTTGATGGACCCAGCGGATGTTCAAGGTGATGCTATCAATTCGGATGCCAATACCGGATTTTATCTCGAGCGAGGCCAATCTGGTGGATATCTTTTTGATGGTGTTTTTGGCGCCAAAGATGGGGATCCTGCTACCTTTGATCGTTTGGCCATATCAAATTCGGGCATTATTCGGATAAGTTTTAGAGATGCTAAATTTTATAGCGGCGCACTTTCAATGAATAATTTGATTGCCGATTATGAAGGTGGTTCTTGTACCAATGTGGCCTATACCACCTTTCATGATTGTTTGCAGAATGCTGAAACTTGGACTCCGCTTAAAAAGAACATGAAGTATGGGTACAAGATTTATCGTTCTGGCGATGGGAAATTGACATGGACGGATCTAACCTCGAGTGGTTCAAGTACATTCCAAACGGCGAATAATTCTGGCCCCGTGCGTGCTCGCGATGTGAGCTATAGAAAAAGAAATAATGCCACTCCCACCACAGAAAGTTGGGTAACTTTTACCGACTATTCCGTTAAGTATTCTCATCCTTATGGTGATGGCGATGCTTTGAACGACGATGTTGAACGGGCCCGCGTCTATTATTATAAAATTGTTCCGCTTTTTAATGGCACACCTTTAACATGGTCAAATACTGAAAATATGCTCAAGGTGACGTTACCTCCACCTAATATGGCACTTGTTCATCGCAAAATGGCCAACAGGACTATTTGTAATGAAATGAATAAGACCGTCGATTTGACTCCAGGGAAACACTACACATGCTCTTACAACGGTTTGGGTGCATCGGGTTTGAGTTTTCCTTGGGAAGTGGGAACGGGTTCTGGTAAGACTGTTTACGATATCGGTGGAGATTTGCTGGTCGATCGCTTTGAGCTTGGCTGTAACATGACCCGTGGAGATAATCTCTATCCTTCTCGCAGTGACTATCCACCGAGTCAGTTGGATAGTTTTCAAGGGCAGACAGACGATTTTATGAATGGCTCTCCTGGGGGCGCAAACTTCAAAGGTTGTATTGGGAGAGAGGATTCTCCTGAAGATGATGACGAATACGAGCCGCTCAATGCAGACTATTTATTTGCCGATGAACCACTTCCTGGCTCTATTCCTACGGATCAAAGTTTTCGCCGTGTGCGCCAGGGGGATTGCTTCGGGAAAAATGGTGTTTCAATGTCCTTTTATCAATGCGCGGGCGATGTAGAAAGTAAGACTCAGAAATACTTGCACGTATTCCCCGGTTCCGTTGGGCGCATTCAAAATTGCACTAATGCCAACAATACCTATTATGGGGTTGATAACGGGACCGTTGGGTCCACTAATGATGCAGCCAATTACCGCCAAGGTGGCATATCTAACGACGGTTATGATTTTCAAACTTATTTAACCCAATCTGAGGTGGCCGCTGTTTACTTCCATCGAGGCGGTGCGAATGGTGCTTATGGGCAAAGGGAGTTTCCAGCGGGCAGTGGCGGCCAATTTCAAACTCAAGGTAGCCGCTATCCAGGTACCTGTTATATGAACCTCCCCTTTGTTAACAATGGATATGGTGGTTCGCCCCTCAGTGGTGTTTGGACTTCGCGCTGGTTTGGTAATTCAAAACTCATGGATGCAGAGTTGCTTTACGTCCCCACTAGTGGCCCGAACCAGAGCCTGACAAATCTCTATTCAAAAACGGTCACAGATATTTTGAATGACCTCCGTTTCTACGACAATGCAGCTGTGGCCAAACCAACTTTTGCTGCCACTACGCGCTTTAATAAAGATACAACTCCTTTGGCCAAAATAATTTCCAGTAATAATGCCAAGCTACCTCCGCTTGGCAATTTGGCGCAAATTGATATCTACAGAATGTGCCAACAGTACAAAGTTGAGTTGGGAACTGTGAACGACACGACTAATGTATTTTATCAGCTAGAGACTCCTGCCAAGAAACGAATCATGACTAAAAAGGAATTTAACGTCATTGCCGCTTGGCCAGAGCTCGATTCTTCAGCGACATCTGGCAATCCTGCTGTCAATACTTACAATCAAACGATGGTTACCAATATCGAAGCAGGTGCCTATAACCATGCGAGAGTGCAGAAAGTTGCAGGGGCACCGGTCTTTGACGATTCTCAAGGTTGCAACAATTCAAACAAATTAGCCAATGGTGTTTATTTTCAATGGGATTATCCAATAGACGTCAGATTTCCTAGCACGGGAGCGAATACCAATCCCTACCTCCTCACTGGGTCTAGCGCGGTTGATACTGGTGGGCTCGACGTCTCTACCGGAAAATGTGTTTCCAAATTTGGTATTCAAGATTTAGTGGGCAATATGATGGAGACCGTTGCAGAGCAATTCTGGTGTGATTTTACCGGTGACAAAATGTACCTAGGCCCTGCCGGTGGTGGAAATCAGGCCAACAGTATTGCGGTGGAAGTTAGTAATACTGGAAGTGGGCCTGATACCAGCGGCTATGTGAATGGCGTTGGTGGTGACTATGTCGGAGGTAATCGCCAATTGCAGGGTACTTTATATGAATCTGGCGTGCTTGCGCCTTGGGTATTACCGGCACCCAACACTGGCCAGTGCTCAACGGTTTCAGATGGCGCCACTCGCAATGGCTCAGGATCTGGAACTGGTTATGGTTATCAATATGTGGATGGAACAACCATGCTTTCTATTTATGACCCTGTGTTAACTTATAATCCACTGGTCATTCACAGACAAAGAACTTTTGCTCAAGAATTAGTTTTGGATTCCAGAGTTGGCGACGGTTATTTTTGGGATTTTGGGCAAAATAATTTAATGCAGCCGATAGCTGAAAACGATAGCATGCTCCTAAAAAGTGTTGGTGCGAACCACCTTTCCTTTTATTTTAATCCGGCACTTGGCTTTCCTGTCCGTTGCAGTGGCGCAACTAGTTGTTCGGATTCTGGAGACAACAAAAAATATACTACGACCAACTTCAATTTGTGGCATGCGGAAGTTTCAGGTGAAACCAATGACATTGAAAACTTTCCAGTCAATAACGGTGAAATTTACAACGATGGTCTGCAAGGCATTTACAGTTACACCTATATAAGTTCGCCAAACAGCTACGGTAGTAATTTTGATTATATTACAAGTGTGAACCCAGGTGCGGACTTAAATGCCGAAACTGGAGCTCACGATGATGTTTATACTTGGGATAATGCTGATGGATTAACTGACATTGTGTCTGGAGTTCGGTCTAGCTGGACTGTCAGTCGAAGTCATCCGATGTATATGATCGTCGGTGGCGATGTCAACGTGGCCGATACTGGCCGCTACTACGCCCATCTCCAGGGGAACAGTCCAGATACGCAACGGCAGTTGGACGAGCGCGGTGGCCGCTGCATAATTAAAATTAATATGAATGATTAACATAGTAAAGAAACTGAAAGGAACAAGAGAGGAACGTATGCGGACATTGTTTCTTTTTATCGACAAAAAGACTAGGGCCTTGCTCTTGTTCTTGCTCTCGCTCATGGGTCTTTCATTGGTCTTTTCGGCCTGTGTGCCTAAGACTGGTGAAGATGCGGTTGAGGTGGAAACCTCAGGCATTTTTGAGCCTGTGACCTTTACCATTGTCGGGGGGACTGACTTAGGTGAGATTCTCACTGGTTCTGATCCCATTATTAAAACGATTGAAGTAAAAAATAATTCCAAATTTGATATTACGCAACTGCAACTGACTTTATATGACACAGATGCCTCCGCAGCAGGGATGTCACTTACAGTAGGAGAAGGAATGGTGCTTCCTGCCTTCCCTGGTTTTGGAGGAACTTGCAAGGCATCGCGCTTGGCCGCAGGCCAAAGTTGCACCATCAGAATTTCTTATAATCCGGCTCGATCAGGCACATTTAAGCAGATGATGACCTTTAAATATCGAAACTTTGTGGATGCTTCTCAGCTAGACGCCGAAATAACGATGGTTACTGGTGAACCGGCTTCGCTGGTTTTTCCAGATGAAAAATCTGTTTACAATTATGGCATCCTCGAGCAAACCGAACCAGTTGTGAAGGACCAGGTGCTGACCATTGAAAACAGGGGAGGGCTCTCCGCGCGAAATGTGGATCTGGCCGTGACTGCCAATACCAACCCTTCTGCCTTTACGATCAAAGAAAATGGTTGTCCAAATAGAATTAAACCAAATGAAAGATGCCAAGTCATAGTTTCCTATGTGCCACTCAATAATCAGGAGACAGATCCAGCCGTGGACTATACTGCTCAACTCAATTTTTCCTATATTAAAGACGGAAAAGCAGCGACCGGAAATCTCAACTCATTTTACAGTTTTAAATCTACTAAAATTCAAGGTGTATTTGAGAGCAACCAAGTTTATCACACCTTCACTCCAGATATTACCGTTGGGAATAAAGAATCGCGCAATATTAAGGTGATCAATAAGGGTTATAAGGAAGGAGTTTTACTCGAAATTATTTTAAAAGATTCGCTCGGGGCCACGATGGGGGTTTGCAAGAATCCGGTGGTAGGTGGCTACCTTTCTTGTTTTGCTGCTGATGGCACCACTCCGATAACTTGGGCCACAATGCCCTTTCGCTTAAAAGATGTTTCGGCCTGTATGAATGTTGAGGTGCCCGGTATTCGAGGCGATGTTTCTGGGGAGTCCTGTGTTTTTGAACTGACATTTTGGCCTTCGGTGTCCTATTTGGTGAATAGAGATTTCACAGGTACTAAATTAGAATTTAAATACGACTCACGCTGGAAAAATTTAGTCACCTTAATTTTTGATCAGTTGTTTGTGGTGGATGCGACCTCATTGGCCGCCGGTAATATGATCATGGAATATTTTCGTTTTGGTGGCGTCAATCTTACCAACCAGTCGGCCGATCCTCTTTATGGCTTCTATGACGTCGGTCGACAGGCGTTAATAACCAATGCTATTTATAAAACGGCGATGTCGGCGCGTTTTAAAAATGCCGGATTCAGCCAGGTTGAGGTGATCTCTATAACTGACAGGCAATCACCGGTTCAAAATATTACAGGCAGCCCGACAACCATAATGTCGCAGACGGACCCTGCTTTTCCTACCTGCTACAATTTAACTTCAAGCAATTGTGTGAGCCTTGCGGCCAATGAATTTTGCGATTTGGTTTCGCAGTTTACTCCGCTGTTCTATGCCAACGAGCCCTTGCAAGATCGCTTGATGTTTGATGAAGATCCAAATGGGTTTCAGGGGGCGAATCGTTATAAAGAATTTATTGTCAATTATACGGACTCGACTACCTTTGAAGACAGTGGTTCCGCTCGTCCCGTCAGACAGTTAAAGACGCGCATGACTGGTCTGCTTGTAACCAAGGGGATGTTAGTTTTCCAAAACACCTCACCAGTCGCGGGTGATTTGGGATCGTGGTATACGGGCAATGTTCGCACTCACGATGTTATTTTACAAAACGTTGGAACGGGAACGATTCCTTATGTGAAGGTTGACGATGTTAAACATCTCATGAATCCTTGTGGCTCTTGTAATTGGCTGTTCAATCCCCAGGCCAATCCACCCCCAAGTGGTGTGACTAAAGATTGTTTTCCTATCACTGATTTTATGAATAACCAGCGAAACAATCCGTTTCCTCCTCCTGGCGATCTTGCTCCGGGTGAAACCTGTTCTTATCATGTGGAGGCCAAAGTTCCTCTGCGAGCCGCGACTAGTAATGTTTGGAATTTTTCACCCGATGACGATCGCCATTACCAATATATTGCAGCGTGGGACAATACTTACGATCAGTGGATGCCCGGTGCTCCAATGGCTGATTCTTATGTTTCCTTTCAATATTATGATGGCGACGGTGGATTAGGAGCTCTTGGTAGCGGATACGACAATTTCCTCGGCTTTTTTAAAACCATGACCGATTACAATGTAAAAATTGACTATAATGGTTTAGCTCGGATTGGAGCGGATGATCCCTTACCGATGGAGAGTGCTGTCCTTTATAGACCTCAGATAAACTTTCCAAGTTTTAATGACGGCCCTTATACAATCAATGCCGATACCGAACCGGCCAAGTGGTTTACTTGGGCCAGCGCCACGGCTCCGGCGGCTTCTCAAGTTCTTTCACCGACTCACGTGGGAGGACTGGTTTCAGCTGCGGATGATCTTACTTTTCACGCCGGGACGTTTCCCGCCAATGGTGAAACCCACACTTTTGGTTTTACTGTCAAAACGCTAGAATTTTCGACTAATGCGAGAATTGACAGCATTTCACTTTCTTCTGTCATTCCGCAAATTAGCATTGCTACAGGAATGCCAGGGTCTTTCCCATTTAATGCGGGTTATCCGTACGACATACCCCTTACCTTTAATTTTAGTCCTGGAGTTGCGGCCGGAACTTATGAGACGATATTGAATGTAAATTTCTTTGATCGTTATCGAAACGTCAACCTTTCCATCCGCATCATTGCAGAGGCCAAAGATTCAACCCAATATCCTCCGCTCACCATGACGAGCGAAGATTACAACGTGACCTTTACCCCTCCTGCTACAACTAACGAAGTCCTCAGTGGAACTCAAAATGCGGTGAGCTTGCGCACTAATACTTTCGATGCAGGCTACTCAAGTGTTTTCACTGCGGTCAAAGGGAGTGCGGTTTACGCGAAGAAAAAATATCGCATTACCAACACCGGAGCGATGGCGGTCAATGGCCTTGTTGTCATGGTAAAGCAAACTCTTAGTGCCCTCACTTATTCGAACTCTGCTGGTGGTTATTCAGTTGAAAACCTCGAACCCGCTTGTACCAATTTAGCGGCAGGCGCGACATGCAGTTTTGACATAAAATTTTTGGCCTCTGTAGGAGCATCGGCCATGACTAGGTACGTTTTGCTCCATTACCCAATTCAAAACAACCAATGGATAAGTCGGGTGTTTCGGGTCCAGTTTGATGCTCTCGATCCCGCCAACTTAACCGTGGTTGGAAACACAAAAATGGCCGTTTCGGGTGGTACGGGATTTGGCGACCCTGAAGGAACAGGCAGTGGTAGTGGTTGGATTTATCAAAGCTACCCCATTTATTATGGCACTTTTGTGTCCACCCCTCACATCCAGCAGGTGGCCTATCCAACCGTGGGCTCTAAGAACCTGATTCAAGTTTCCAATGCGGCCCTGTTGAAGGCCAGCTTCTTAAAGCAAATTGAACCGGCCGCAGTGCCAGCATTTCCTGCCAATAATATTTTGATTTACAATCAAAATAATAGGAAGGTTTATGCCACTCGCGGTTGTTTTTATGGAGATGACGAATTTAACGGAGCCGTACCCGCCGCCCAAAAGGGATTTAATAGCAATACGACGGCAGTAAATTATTGTTACTTGCAAATTGATATAGAAACTTACGAACAATACACAGGTGCCGATATTAATCCCAGCGATAATATTGTTATCCTGAAGTATTACAACAATGAACGCGCGAGTTATGATTGGCTTTACTTCCACTTAAATGGGTTTGTGGAGTCGAACTATTCCACTCATTCTGCGTCCTATTCAAATGTTCAAGCAACTTTGGCCGGTAGTAACGGTACCATCAGTTTCAATTGGGGTGCCTTCACACCGAATAATGCAGTTTGGGGCGATGTCACAGGCTATCGCGTTTATTATCGAACTACAGCTTCGGCCTTGTCTAACGTGCACATTCTTGGTTCACCGTTCGTAGACACGGCTGCCGGTACGACGAACGTCTCTATCTCCAGCTTAGTCGCTGGTCGGTATTACTATTTCAAGGTCGTGGCCAAGAGAACCAAAAACGCTAAGACTTACATATCAGAGAGTACAACCTTGCCCGTGCTTAAAGTTGTCGTACCTTTGGCGGGTAGTCGCTATGTTCGAAGTTTAGCGGCAGATGGTGCTCTCGTGGATGATAGTTTGAGTGCAGGATTTGGCTTTAAGGCCGCGGCACTTGCTGCTTGTGCTGCTAAAAAATATAACCTCACCAATGGTGGCTCTGCGGCCAACATTACTAAGCAGCTCATTACCACCTCTGTTTGGAACTGGATTAAGAGTGATCCGGATCAAGTGACCTTTGCAACTTATTCAACTTACGTGGCACCGGCCACAAGTCATTGGTTGTCAGACGCGGCCACAAATATCGCACCGATCTTCGCTCCCTATGGTTTTGATTCCAGCGCGACTACTCAATACGTCCCTGGGCCAGAACTGTTGTATCAAAAGCCTTGTGCCGACTCTAGCTGTAATGTGCTGGATAAGGTTGTAGGTGGAGATGGTTCAGAATTGCCATACAACGCGACGCTTTACATTAAGGCAGATCAAGCTGCCGCAGCGTATCGTTGTTGGGCTCCAATCTAATTATCTGAAATTGCGACATAATTTTAATAAAGGGAAGCTTTAAGCTTCCCTTTTTTATACTCCTCCACTCAAGATTAACAAACCTCGTCTTGCCTATAAAATTTGCTGAGAGATACTGAGCAAATCCACCTTTCCACGCAAGAAACGGTTTTCCGAGTGGATTGAATTTCGCCTAACATTCCCAGTGTGAAGCGAGGCAACCAGTGGCCCCAGGAGTAAGTTCAGTGTTCGCAAATGATCGTCATGTTCAAGTCTCGAACCAACCTTTATTTCAGTTCCGCTTTTCATCAAATATTGATTTAAGTACCGAGCTTCAAAACCAGGTTCGCAATTTCCTTTATCAGTTGGTGCAAGAATTATCCCAGCGTTGGAAAAGTAATACCAATGAGGAAGTTTATGGCGCCAAGGCTCATAAGGGTGAAGTGATTTCCTTAGAGATTGGAAAACTTCACAATGAATGGTGTCTTAATTTAGAAATTGATTCCGACCGCGTTCTTGGATTTACTGTCGGCCCAGATTTGGAAAAGTGCTTAGGTGATTTGAAGGCCATGGCCCTCGATACTTGGGCCAATTGGCAACACTCCAACGAAGGTGACACCCAATTTGGTTTGGAGACTCAACCTTTGTCGCAAAATAGTTTATCCCAAGACAGTTTGCCTCAAGATCGAAAGACCGCTTTTTTTAAGGCCATCTGAGGTTTAAAACTTTTCAAAAAATCAAATTAGACTTCTAACTCAACCATCAAAGGTAAGTGGTCCGAAGCGCTTTTGGCCAAGCTACTATTCAAAATTGTGGCCTTTAGCACTTGAACATTTTTGGCATAGATTCGATCAAGCGAAAGTAGGGGAAGGGGAGAGGGAAAGGTTCTGCTCTTTTTATTCTCGCAATTAGCAAAACAATTTTGTAGCTGAAGCGGTTTGGAAAAAAGATTTTCAGCCTGGTTATTCCAATCATTAAAATCGCCGGCCACAATGAGTGGCCCCCACTCGGAGGAACTGGCCTGCAGGGATTTAATAATTTGTTGATATTGAATTTTTCTACCCTGGGGAAGCAAATTGAGATGAACGCAGTGGGCGTGAAGAATGGATTTATCAGACCGGCATAAATCAATCTGGGCAGACAGCAAGCCGCGCTTTTCAAAACGATTGGTGGAAATATCCAATTTTTGCCAATTGAGGATGGGGAATTTTGATAAGATGACGTTGCCGTGATGACCGTGGTCGTAGACGGCATTTTTAGCATAGCAGTGATGACTCCAAATCTCGTCGGCAAGAAATTCATACTGAGAATTAAATTTTTCCCATTCCTTCTTATTGCGTGCATTTTCACCATGCACTTCTTGCAGGAAAACCAAATCCGCTTCGCTCATTCGTATGATGGTGCGAATAACTTCCAAAGTCGGGGAAAGTCCATGCCAGGAAATTCCCTTATGAATATTGAAGCTTAAAATTTTTAACTTCATGGGTGATTTTTTCGAGCTCTCTTTTAATTTGGTCTTACGATAAGAATATTACAATCCGTCTTGGCCAACATATCTTCAGCATTCGAGCCCATGAGCAATTTTTTTAAACCACTTCTGCCATGGCTTCCCATGATAAGAAGGTGGGGGCGATTTTTTTCCAAGTGCGAGGCGATCGCGTCCCCGATAGATTGGGTTGTTGTTAGAAGAGAGGTTTTTAATTTACTGCCTAGGTTATTGCCTTGACTGCTGAAAACCATGGCCTCAAACTCCTTTTGCGCCAAGGCCTTGGCTTTTTCAATAAGTAATTTTTTACCTTCATCCGTTTTTCCAGCATCTCCTCTATCGCGATCGCTAAGCAAATCGCTATGAGGAGTGACGACGTGAATAATTTCAATTTCAGAGTTAAAGTATTGGTGAATTTTAAGTGACCAGCGCCAAGCTTCATATGAGTTGGATGAAAAGTCGCAAATAAAACTGATGCGGGAAGGACTGGCAGCGAAATGATCGCGGATGGCCAATATGGCACCTGGAGTTTTTCTTACGATGCTCTCCGTGACTGTTCCAAGAAAATGGCGATTCATGGCCGTTCGCTCTTTGGTGCCCAGTACAAGTAATTGGGCATTCTCACTTTTCATAACTTGGGCCATTGCCTCATCTGCTGGACCCTCAGCAATTTTAAAAGATATTTCTTGCCGTATATCCTGAGTTAATTCTGGGATCAGTTCCATTTGCTGTTCAAAATTTTCTTGCAGATCGCGGTAGTGATAATTCATGGCCTCTTTATCAATAATTTTGGCCGCCCGTAAGACATTGGTACTGAAACTCCCATCGGCCACGTGGACGACAATAGGGCTTAGGTCCATTTTATGGGACCAAGAAAGCCCCACCTTCAGGGCCTTATGGGAAGTGCTTTTAAAATCTGTACCTATAAGAATTGAGGACATGATTCCCCCTAAACAATTAAAAGGTTTATTATTCATGTACTTTCGGGAAATTATACTCCAAGAAGATAAAAAACCTATGACAATTCTCAGTACGGCCTAGGTATTTTTTATAGGACCTATCGAAGCCAACCCTTTGACGCGATTACAATCCATTGAGGTGGGTAGCTTAGACGGGAGTATTTATGAGATGGGAGTCCCTAACATTTTTATGTTGGTCCAATCGCAGCGTACAAAAATATTGGCAATTTTTTCGCAATCTGACTTATTCAATTTATTTCGCATCAATCATGTTCGTTGGCACAAATACCATTGCGAAGGCCGATGAGAAGTCTAATGAGAAGTACAATGAGAAGGCCAATGAGAAACCGGCCTATCTTTTTATGGAAATGGGGTTTCAAGGCAACAACATTACCCCCATAAAAAATGGTGACGACTTAAATGAAAAGCGCCTTGAGCTTATCGGTAGTGCCAAGCGGTCCATTTATTTATCTACTTTTTCCATTTCCCACGATCGGATCGGAAAAGATATTGTGAGCGCCCTTTGCCGCAAGGCCAAAGATGGGTTGGAGGTTCGGATGATCATCGATCATCGCGCCAACATAGATTTTTTTGATACATCTCTTAAATTAAAAGATTGTGGTGCTGTGGTCATTCATTATCGTCCAGGAGATCGGTGGTATGCCATTCATGAAAAATTGCTGATCGTCGATGGTGAGAAACTTATCATGGGAGGCAGCGGGTATACCTCCACTTATGGCATTGCTCGTTATGAATCCTACACTGAGGAATATCAAAAATTAGAAAACATCAAGCACGGTTGGTATGACATTGATTACTTGGTAGAAGGAATGGCCGCTTGTTCTTTTCACTATCAGTTCCAGCAAAATTTTAAAAAAATGGCAATGGCAGTCATGGATTATAATCCAGATATCTGGTGGTACGGCTGGGATAACTTTTTAGAAATCCGCGAAAAATATTACAAGTTGAAAAAACTTTCTGCTTGCTCCAAATCAAATCAGGAATTGCGCGTGGGCACCATGAAAGCACTTCCACTTCTAGGCAACCCAATGCTGACAAAACGCAGACCGATATTAGATGCTCACTTGGCAGCGATCGAGAAGTCTATTCAAAAGGCCAAAGCGTTGCGCTTAGAAGGCAAGGAAGAAAAAGTTAAAATCAATTTATACGGTCCCTATTTTGTGCCAGGACCGAAGTTCAGCCAGGCCCTAGGAAAGGCCGCAGAAGCGGGTGTACAGGTTCGCATTATTACCAATTCCTTGCGCAGCACTGATGAAGGGGAAATGAAAAAAATTCTCTTTGCGGGAATGGTCTACTCGATGGAAAAGGCCCTAAAAAAAGGTGTCGAAATCTATCTTTGGAATGAGAAGGCCACTCTTCATCGCAAGGGCGGTGTGATGGGAGATTATGCATTTTTTGGCAGCGATAATTTGGATAATCGGGCGCAAGAGTACCAAGCAGAATCGGTACTCTATACGGATGATAATTCGATAGTGGCGGACGTTAACCAAGATTTTGAACGGGATCTTGGCCACTCCATTAAATTAACTCCTGAAGTTATTAAAGAAGTATTTTCAAAGACTTCATGGCTTAATAAATGGATCGCTCGCAATTTTAAAAAGTATTTTTAATTCAATTTTAAAAAATAGTTATTTGGCGTAACGATTTTTTTAAAATCCCCGGCCATTGGTAGTAAGACTCCTTAGAATTTATCAAAGGAGGACCAGTGGCCAAATTTTTATTTTACCCCATATTAATTATCTTACTCGGTTGTGGGAAATCACAAAATAAACTCGGCGAACCTTTTGTTTTCCCAGAGGCATTAAAGGCCAAAGATGTACCCTCTATTGAAGTACCCCAATTAGGATTTTGGTTTGATTTAGAAAAGCAAACCAAAAATATGGCAAATGAAAGCAAAGAATATGAATGGCATTGGAAGGGGAAAGCTCTGCTTATGGGGGATGCTGGAGAAGTAAAGCAACATTTAGGCATGGAAGTTTTAATTAAAAAGGGGATGAGCGGGCATTTAAGACATCTCTTGGCCAACGGGGGAATTTATCCTTCATTTTCATGGGATAAACTCATGAATAGGCAATACTGCTTAACATTGAATCGATCTTTTGGTCTGCCAATGTTGCAATTGCAAAAAGTCCTGGAAGATAATTCGATCAAATATATTCAACTTAAATATGGGCCATTTAATTTCAAAGCAAGATATTTAAAAGAGGATTTTTCCAAATGGTTAAAAGTTGAAGCCGAAACGATATGGGGAGAGTTATGGGAATTAGAGGGAGCATGGAAGAATAGAATAACTTGGCAGGAAGAACTAGGAGATCATTATCTGACTTTAAGTATTCCAGAGGCCTTGATTCAGTCAATGCATCGAGATGAAACCCATTTATTGTTGTGCTTGTCTGAGCCGCCAAAGAAAAATGAGCTTGGGCCAAATCTGATTTATTATAAAAATGAATTGAAAACCATGCCGCCAAATTTCCTAGAGCGCGAAGAATGGAGTCAGTTTTTTGAATTTAAAGGAGGTCGACTTTATCGCGCCTTTGGACTTGAGAATGCCTATTTTGAATTGGAAGAAATTCAGAAGATCCAAGGGGTCATTAAGAGCGTTAAAGAAAAAAAAGGAATTGATCCTAAAATATTAAGCGATTCCATAAATATAATTTCAACTAAAATGCAGAATGGTGGTGTCGATAGCGGATTCTGGTTGATTTTTACCAAGGATCAATGGAGTGGCGAAATTTTCCAGAGTCAATGGCCAGATTCTCCCTTCATATTGGCCTATTTCCCTTTGAGCGATATATTAGGGCAGTTTCAGGCCCACTTAGGTGCGACGGTAGATTCCCAAATACAGAATACTCACATTAAAATTCGAGGAATGAGGCCTGGAGAAAAAGTGTGGCTCAAATTAAATGCTCGAGTCATGAAACAAGTAAAGTCTGACCCAAAGCTTATTCATTTAGAAGGCAAAGTAAAAATATGTGAACGGGATAGGCGCGATATTAGAATGAGTGTAGATATTCCCAGTGAGAAATTCATGCAGTGCAATTGGGTGCTTGGTTGGTGCTCCGTTTTAAACCAAGAATTGAGTTGGGAAGAGGTCCCATTTAAAGAAATTTTTGCCACTCATAAACTCAATTTTATTCAAGATAAAGACAATATCAAATTTAGGATGAATGGAATTGAGATTCCAAAAGATAATGTCGAAGATCCTTATTTCTTTGACGGACATGTTTATTGGCCTTTAAAAATTCCCAAGATGCTGGGACCGTTAACCTTTGAATTGCCAACCATAATTGAAACGGAAAATATTTTGAACTTTGGTTGGGTGCGCGATGTCGCCTGTGGGCATCGCCATCGAGGGACAGATTTTACATGGATCAATTACGCCGAGAAACAAAAGGAAAACGAGAAATTCCAATTTTCTTGGGAGGCAAGCATGCTGGCCGCTCCGTAGTTCTTTCTCCTTAGTATTTAGGAGTGTTCAAAATAATAAATTAAATGCGCTTTTGAATGGCCTCAAAGCGTTTGCTGGAGACGGTGTCCCCGATATTGCTCACGCTTGAAGCTAACTCGCGCATTTGAGCGACTCTATCTCGACCAGGCGGATGAGTACTCAAAGCATCTGTTAATGGAGCGGCTAGGCTGCCTTGACCTTTTTGTGCTTGCTGCTCCATTTTTAATAGTTTTTCATAGAATAGGCCCACATGATCTTTGTCAAAGCCGGCCTTATGGGCCACGCGGAAGCCAATGCGGTCAGCTTCCATTTCATCTTCGCGGCTATTCGCCATAAAGGCGAATTTTTGAATTAGAAGTCCGCCCAATCCACCGGCAGCTGCTCCATAGAGAGACGCCCGTCTCAGACACTCTTTATCTTGCTTGGGGCAGAGGAGGCGGCCGAGGCCAAATCCTGCTGCGCCACCGAGCAGTGCTCCCGCGGCACCATAGATCACGGATTTGGTTTGTTCTTTTTTGGCTTTGGCCAGGCGTTCAGCCGTGTGGCGGGCCTTCACGTGACCAATTTCATGCGCCACAACTCCGGCCAATTCTGCTTCAGTTTGGGCCATTTTTAAAAGTGGTGCCGTGACGAAAATGGTGCCCGCTGGGAGAGCGAAGGCGTTGACCATTTTTGTATCAACCACAGTAAAATTATATTGGTAAGGGTTGTTATCCAGGCCGCTTGATTGCACCAGATTGTTTCCCAAATCACTAATGTATCGCTGGACTTCGCGATCTTCTAAGGCAGGATATTCCTTTCTCATCTGGGGTAAGTACTCTTTCGTCATTTTTGCTTCTTCATCGGGATTGAGTGCAGCCGATTGGCCCGTGTTATCCCCTTCATTGTATCGAGTCTTTGGCGTCGTGGCGCAAGCGGCAAGAAGTAAAGGCATCGCTTGTAAAAAGGCGCGCCGTCCGTGGGGAGTGGCATTGAGTTGGCGCAATTCTTGTTCTAGTAATTGGGCCGCTTCATCTTTTGAAATTTTCTTAGACAAATATGACATAATAACTCCCGACTAATTATTGAGAATGGGAAAATTATAATTGGCCAAAACAAAATTGTTAAGTCGGCAGTGATAATATTTTTATTTTTTCTCGTTTTGGTGAAGCGATTTCCTTAGGAAGTTGCTCCAGAATTAATTTTTGCAATATATTAATTTTTTGCTGATGCAAAAAATATCGAGTCGTTACCAGAGAAATTTCTCGCGTGGGAATTGGATTGGAAAATGAGGCCACATATTTTTGTTTAACGGAAGACGAAAGTTGGTTAACCAGTAATTCGGGAATAAAAGTTATACCTTTATTATTCTTAATTATTTCCATCAAGGTTTCGAAAGAACCACCGGCAAAAGTAAAATCAGTAGACGACTTCCCAGTATTTTTTAAATGACAAAGCTCCAGAGATTGATGCCGAAAGCAATGACCTTCACTTAAAAGTAAAAGATCAAGATCCCTGACTAAATGGGGCAACGAAGATGCTTCGTACTTTTCCTTTTTATCAATACCATTTAAAAAGATAAAAAATTTTTCATAAAACAAAACAGTTTCAATTAAATCGGAATCGCGCAACGGGGTGGCCAAAATACCGACATCGAGATCTCCTTTTTTGAGTTTTTCGACCATGGCACTGGTTTGCATTTCTTGCATTTCAATTTTAAGTTTCGGATAGTGCTTTTTATAATTCGAAAATATAAGAGGCAAAAGAGTATTGGCCAAAGTAGGAATTACAGCAATTTTCCAAATTCCGATGACGTCTTTTGGGTCTTTGGCTTCAATGATCTCACCTTCGAGCCCCTTTAATTCGAGGAGAATTGTTCTTGCTCGTTTGATAACTATTCGACCTTCTTCAGTCGGTTCTAATGGGGCCATATCCCGATCAAACAAAATGACTTGGAGCTCTTCTTCCAGCTTTTTAATCATCATGCTCAAAGTAGGTTGGGTTATGCCTAAGGCTTTTGAGGCACGGCCAAAGTGTCTGTGCTCATCGAGGGCCATAACGTAGTGCAATTGAGCTAAGCTGATGTTTTTCATGATAGATAATATTTATTAAGTAATAAAATTAATTGATTATATTTATTTATAGTCTTGCTCGATAATGAAGTCAAGGAAACAGACTCAATACGGGTGATGATTAGTCTGCTGGCAAATTAATACTTAATCAGGAGTAATTTATGACAAAAAAACCAGAAATTAAAACGTGGAAAAACCTTGAATCAGCTTTTGCGGGTGAGTCCATGGCTTACCAAAAATACCTTTACTTTGCTAAGTTGGCGCGCAAAAAGGGCAATGAAAAAGTGGCCCAATTATTTGAAGAAACAGCGAAACATGAAATTTCCCATGCAGCGGGGCATTTAGGATTTTTGTATCCTGAAGATGAGCTTACGGTTGAAGATTTACTTCGACTGGCCGTTGAAGGTGAATCTTTTGAATATACGACCATGTATCCTGGGTATGAAAAAACTGCGCGAGAAGAAGGCCAAACCGAAGCTGTGAAGGAATTTCAGGAGCAGGCCAAGGAATCAGCTGAGCACGCAGAAAAATTTAGAAATAAATTAGACAAGATTTCTAAAATATTTGGAGGACTTGCAAAGGTGGAGCGAGCTCATGCTGAAGGCTATAAAAAAGCCTTAGAAGAGCAAACTGCTTAGTTTTAAACTAGACGAATTTGAAGCTAAGAAGGCCAGAATATCTGGCCTTCTTTTTTGAGTCCTTGGTATGCTTTTGCTACTTAAGGAGTGCGCATGAGTATTAAAGACATGGAGCAATTTGGAAAACTTCAGCAGGCCGGTGAAATAAAAAAAGAAGCAGAAAAGGCCATCTATGCGGAGGCCGCTCCAATCATAGAGAAGAATGAATTTTACAAAACGGTCAATAGTAGACGGAGCGTGCGTCTATTTTCCGAGAAGAATATTCCTGAAGACGTCATGCAACGCTGCCTCGATGCTGCGCTTTTGGCGCCCAATTCTTCTAATCTTCAACCCTGGGAATTTTATTGGGTGCGATCGGGTGATAAAAAGAAGGCCTTGGTCGAAGCCTGTTTTTCTCAAGCCGCCGCGGCTACAGCAAGGGAAATTGTGGTTGCCGTTGCCCGAACGGATCGCTGGCGTTGGGCCAACGAACAAATGTTGCAAGCGCTAAATCGCCTAGAAAAAGAACACAATTTGCGCATTCCCCATGCCGCGCGATTGTATTATCAGAAAGTCACGGCCATCTCTTATGGCCAGGGCCCCTTCTATTTGTTGGCCCCGCTAAAATGTCTTTTTACATGGCTTGCGGGATTTTTTAAATTGATGCCGCGAGAGCCCATTGGTCGAAGTGGAATGAATATTTGGGCCATTAAAACGACGGCTTTGGCCTGTGAGAATTTTATGCTCGCCATGCGCGCGGAAGGATTTGATACCTGTCCCATGGAAGGACTCGATAGTGCCCGCGTAAAAAAAATTTTGGGACTCGGCAGTGGTGCCCAAGTTGTGATGGGTTTAGCTTGCGGGGAGCGCGCAGCGAAGGGCATTTTTGGCCCACGCATTCGTTTCGAGCGCTCAGAATTTATTAAAATTATCTGATTTGGTTTACTCTAAGTAAAAACCAACAGAGTCTGAAACAACAACACCTGATAGGGTTTGGCCTTTTACAATTTCTTGGCAATTGGCTTCAACTTGAACCCATTGTCCTTGCATTTCTCCGGGATAAATTGGGCACGTTTGATTCATATAAAACAAAGTGAATTTTTCAAATTGAACTGAACAGGTATTGGCTGACCCTGGCACTGAAGCAACCTTTCCAACTGTGCCAATTACTTGCGCCTCATTAGAAGGCAGCCCGTTTCTTGATTGGCAGGCAAATCCTTGAGCTGAAAGAGTCAGTGACATAAAAGAGATGGTTAACAATTGGGCCAATTTCATATGCTTATACCTTGTTTAAATGCAATTTTGTAAGCTATAGCTCTTTCTCCTTTATTCGTCTTTCCCAGTGTAATAATTTCATTGTTTTAACCGCTGCTAGGCTTAATTACAGCATTGAAAAACCTTCAACTTCACTAGCAGGAGTAGTCTATTTATGGCACGTTTTCACCAGTTTGTGTGGGATCGGAGTTAGGACTGTGAAAATTCGATTTGTGAAAACCCGTATTTTTTTTATTTTGGTATTGACCAATATATGGGGGATTTCTGGTTTTTCTTGTGAATTAAATCGCGATCAGAGGCATCCCATTACCCAACACGTTCAATCTGCCATAAAACTCAATCAAGAGCGAAAACAATTATATCAAAAATATTTTGGGAATCAGGCAAAACGAGTTTTTAAACGCCTAATTCTTATTGAAAAATTAATGCTACCACCATCATGGTATTTTGATAGTAGAGCGAAGGATTACTTATGTGGAGGAGTTCCTATTTTTTCTGATGATCTTGTCGATGTTGGACTAACGCCAGAATTTTCCCATGAGCGAATCTTACCGCAAGTAGATGAAGAAATTTATAGCAAAGAACAGATCAAAAATCGAATAAAGCAATTAAAGTCCAAAGTGAAAAAAATTAAATCCAAAAATTTACCATTGGAGGATTTAATAGCGGAGGTGAAGCAGTTAATTATTGATTCGAAGAAGGACATACACCACAACTGTTTAGTGCGACATTTTTTAGAAAGCATCCACCTTGGCCTCTACAATCTTCCGCAACATCGCCTCAAAGCGAAATCTCTGGGCATGCGTGATCCTCTTGACTTGGGTTTAGATTTCGCTCTTGTTCAAATTAATGCTCTTAAATTTATGAATGACCTCGATCGTATGGCCGATCCATTACAAAAAGAAGGCATTCCCATTTTCTGTCAGGATATTCCACCAATTCCGGTTCCGTAATTTATTTTGAATGCGAGAATTTATGACCGCAAGCGTAGCAATTGGGCGGCGACTGAGAGTGCAATTTCTGCTGGAGCATTGCTACCAATAGGCTCCCCAATCGGACATTTTAAAGACTGAATTTTCTGATCAGGATGACCAAAGCCTTTCAACTCATGGCGAATCTTGTTGGCCTTTGTCTCGCTTCCAATTGCGCCGACATAGGGGAAATCTTTTTTCAAAGCAGCATCAATGATGGGTAGATCTGTGGCGTGGCCCATCGTCATGGTAACCACGAAAGAATGAGGGGCCAAATTTTTAACCTGTTCCGCGTAACTCCCCTTGTTCTCACCTTCTGGGGAAGCAACCAGGACTTTTTCTATTTTAGAACTTAAAGGAATTTTATCCAACCAGTCTTTGCGATGTTCAAATACAGTTATAAAGCAATCAAGACGCAAAAGTGTTTGCACCAATTCTTGTGCCACGTGACCCGCACCAAAAATAGCTATGGGCCAGCGCTTTTTGGGAGAATGAAATTCGAAAAATAAAGTGACCTCGCCTCCGCAAGTCATACCGACATCTTTTTGCAAATTCCAAGTCAGGCTAAATGGTTCTGTCGCCATTTCTAGGCGCGAGCGCGCTTCCGCTAGGGCCTTGGCTTCGAGCTTTCCTCCACCGATAGTGCCAAAAATAATTTCATGAGCATTGGCGATTATTCTGGAACCGGCATCCTGAGGAGCACTGCCGCGTGAGTTGATAAAAGTAATGACGACAAAGGGATTTTCGGATAGCTGACTAAGGTCGCGGGCCTTTAAGAACGCTTCAACAAAAGTATCAAAGTTTTTTTCCATGGCATTCTTCCCTTATTTTTTTAGTTTAAGAATAAACCAGGCTTGTGCATTCCAGAGTGACGCGAAAAAGCCAAAGGGTGAAAACTTCGTTTCTTCCACAATAAAATGTTCAGAGAGTTGCTTTCGAAGATACTTCCAGTTAAATCCGCGATGGCCACATGTGAGGAATCGATCATCACCCACGCCTAAATGGTAGTAGTGCCGTTCTATTTGAGTGTTCTCATTGGCAAAGAGCATTTTCATAAAATCGCTAAAGTTGTGACCTTCAGTAGATTTGTAGTGCTCCATACCGCGCAGACCGGCCAATCTTCTAAAAAATTGTTTCACAACCAGTACGAATCCAATTTCGATGGGGACGCTTATAATGACACGGCCATCAGGAGAAACTAGGGACTTGATATTCTGGATAACAATTTTCAAATAATCTGGTGGGCAATGCTCCATGACTTCCATGCATGTAACAATATCGAATTGTTCACCCAACTCTTTGACAGTTTCAACATGATAAAATTTGTAGTCGTCGAGTCCTTGAAAACGTTCTGCGATATTCTTCAAGTGGTTTTTGTCCATGTCTACGCCAATTTTGTGGGGAACGAGATCGCGCGCCATGGCCAAAAAAGTTGCATCTCCACAACCATAGTCGAGTAAACTTTTCGGTTTATAGTGGGCGATAAGTTTTAAGGCAAATTGAAAACGTAGTCGGTGAGATATGGCAAAAATCTTCACAGGTGAGTGAACTTGCTTAGCCGCATAAGTCCCGGTGGCGATCACTTTTTGCAGTTTGGCCTGAGTGGCGTTGTTGGATTGGTTATTCTCAAAATTTTGACCCATGGTCTGCCTCGACAAAAAAGAAGGTAATTTATTATAAAGCAAATTTCTAAGCTTGGGGTTTGTTTTGGGTTGAGAGAGTTCGCAAAATATATTCGTTGGTGGCCGGAGAGTAATTGGGCCATGGAGCACAAATTGCGCCATTGACTGCCGTCGTGGTAGCCGAGGATTTTCGTCTTCTAGAGATGAGCGCTTTTTTAATGGCACACCAAACAGAAATTCCTAATAAGAAAGGTGGTTCACCCACTGCTTTGGACCCATGCACGGCAACGGTATTTGTTTCATTTGGGAAAAAACTCACGTGAAATTCCCGCGGAATATCTTGAACGTTGGGAATCTTGTAAGTCGTGGGGGAGTGAGAAATAAGTCTCCCCTGCTGTTCACCATTCAGTTGGTAATATAAATTTTCGCTTGTAACCCACCCCATGGCCTGCACAAAGGCCCCAGTGACTTGTCCCTGGTCTATGCCTGGGTTTATGGGGCGACCGAGATCCATTAAAATATCAGTGCGCAGCACTTTGCATTCACCCGTATACTCATCAATTTCTACTTCACTTACGGCGGCACCTTGCGTGAAATAATTAAAGGCCTTACCTGAAACCAAATTTTTATCAAATCCAAGGCCTGGGGTGCGGTAGTGAGTATATTCTCCCAGAGAAAGGCGATTCATATAGGCCATTTTGATAGCGTTTAAAAAACTAATAGTTTGCCCAGTTTGAGAATTTGTAATGTGAGCGTTTTCAAATTTTATGTGGGGAAAGGCATTAAAACCTAATTCGAGTCCGGCCTTTCCTATATCTTTGACATAGAGGCCAAATTCATGGCCGCTTTTTGGTTTAATGCCCTTTTTTTCGTTGGCCCAAAATTCTTCTAAAAGAGACTGCAAGCGGTGGCGAATTTTTTGGCAACAAAGTAAGGCCGCGGCCCCATTTAAATCGGAACCAGAACTCGCAGCCGTAGGTGATGTATTGTGATTTTTTTCAGTACTGGTCGGCATCATGCGCACATGTTCCATTCCAAGACCAAAAGCATGAGCAATAATTTGCGCAATCTTTGTATTCACACCTTGTCCCATCTCGGTGGCGCCAGTGGAGGCCTGAATGGTCCCGTCAAGATGAACATTGACTTGGGCGTTGGCCTGATTAAGGAATCGCGCTGTAAAGGCTATGCCAAATTTGGTTGGCGTAAGGGCGATGCCGCGCACGCGACCATTTTTTTGCTGGTTAAAACTTTCGATATTTTCTTGGCGCTGTTTATAATTGCTTGAGGTGAGAAGCTGTTTGAAAATTTCAGGCAGGAAATTATTTTCAAACAACTGCCCGTAGGGAGTCACGTTGCGATCATTCTTGCCATAGCAATTTATAATTCGAATTTCTGAGCTTTCTTTGTTTAAGTAGGCTGCGATATCTTCAATGATCGATTCCATGGCCATGGTCCCTTGGGGGCCACCGAAACCACGAAAAGCGGTGTTAGAGTGAGAGTTTGTGCGACATGCATGGGCCTCAATTTGAACTGTCGGCAAATAGTAAGCGCTGTCGATATGAAACATGCCGCGCTCCAAAATAGACGGGCTCAAATCCGTATAAGCGCCGGCATCGGCAAACAAAACCGTTTTTAGTCCTAATATAAGGCCATCTTGATTAAAAGTAATTTGGTAGTCCACTTTAAAGGGATGGCGCTTTCCTGTAATGGCCATATCTTCATCTTTGGTGACC
>Ga0172372_10001589_pt1 | contig 35227 bp, 29 predicted proteins | sample LakKiv5m_2_FD_114544 | JGI IMG/M metagenome (GOLD analysis project Ga0172372, IMG submission 114544) | Freshwater microbial communities from Kabuno Bay, South-Kivu, Congo - kab_092012_9.5m | ecosystem: Environmental > Aquatic > Freshwater > Lake | place: Democratic Republic of the Congo... | reverse complement strand
GGCAAGACGACCCTCTTCCGGATGATCGCGGGGGGGGAGAAGCCCGATGGCGGGACCCTCACGATCGGCGAGACGGTGCAGCTGGCCTACGCCGATCAGACCCGCACACTCGATCCCAACAAGACGGTCTGGGAGGAGATCTCCGGCGGGAACGAGCTCGTGCTGGTCGGGAAGAAGGAGCTCAACAGCCGCGCCTATCTCTCGAGCTTCAACTTCAAGGGGACCGATCAGCAGAAGAAGGTCGGGATCCTCTCCGGCGGTGAGCGCAACCGGCTCCACCTCGCGAAGACCTTGATGAGCGGCGGGAACCTCTTGCTCCTAGACGAGCCGACCAACGATCTCGACGTGGACACGTTGCGTGCGCTCGAAGTCGCGCTGCTTGATTACTCCGGCTGCGCCGTGGTCATCTCACACGATCGCTGGTTCTTGGATCGCGTTGCGACGCATATCCTCGCCTTCGAGGGGAACTCCGAGGTCGTCTGGTTCGAGGGGAACTACCAGGCGTACATCGAGGACCTGAAGCGGCGGAAGGGCGCCGATGCGGACCAGCCGCATCGCATCAAGTTCAAACCGCTGGTGCGATGACACCCGTCCTCCTCGTCGGGTTCGGTGGCTTCCTCGGCTCGGTCGCGCGCTACCTGCTCTCGAACCTCGTGACGCAGTGGAATGGCGCGACTCGGTTTCCGGCGGCGACGCTCGTCGTCAATGTGGTCGGATGTCTTGTGATCGGTGCGCTCAGCGGACTTGCGACGCGCGCGGAGTTCCTCACGCCGGCGCCCCGGCTCTTCCTGTTCACCGGGCTCCTCGGGGGGTTCACCACCTTCTCGGCCTTCGGGTACGAGACCTTTCTCCTGGGGAAGGCATCCCTCGGCGCGATGGCGCTGGCGAACATCGCCGCGCAGATCGTGCTTGGGGTCGGCGCCGTGTGGCTCGGCCACACCCTGCTGGCGTCAGGGCGCTGAGTCGCGCACCAGCCGCTGGATCGCGGCGAGTCCCGCCTCACCGACATCGAGACTCTGCGCATTGACGTAGAGCTTGATGTGCGCCTCGCAGACCTCGGCGGACATCTCCTGGGCATGCAGACGCACAAAGTCGCGGCTCGCCTCCGGATGATCGAAGGCGTACTGGACCGAGGCGCGGATCGCGGCTTCCGCGGCGGCAACGGTCGCCGCGTCGAGGTCGGCGCGCGCGCAGATGCCGGCGAGTGGGACAGGGAGCCCGGTCTCCCGCTCCCACCACTCGCCGAGGTCGATGACCTTCACCAAGCCATGATCGGCGTAGGTGAATCGGCTCTCATGAATGATGAGTCCCGCGTCAACCGCTCCATCCCGCACGGCGGCGAGGATGCGATCATAGCGTAGCTCGACGGTCTCGCCCAGTGTAGGTGCGGCGGTACGGAGGAGTCGGAACGCCGTGGTCTCTCGGCCGGGGATCGCGATGCGCCCACGCGTCGCCTCGCCGAGTGACATCACCGATCGCGCGACGACAAGAGGGCCCACTCCGAAGCCCAGCGCGGCCCCGCTGCGGAGCATCCGATAGCGATCACCGACGGCGGCGAAGGCGCCGACGCTCAGTTTGGTGAGATCAAACTCGCCGGAGTGTGCCCGGCGATTGAGCTCCTCGATGTCGAGGAGGACGGGCCGGATGCGAAAGGGTGCCTCGACCAATCCATGCGTGAGCGCGTGGAAGGCGAAGGTGTCGTTGGGGCAGGGAGAGTAGCCGAAGGTCAGTTCACGCATGCGGCGACCTCGGTGACGAGCGCTGGTGTGGTTGCGATGATGGCGGCAAACGCGTCATCGAACCGCCAGCGCGCGCGGTCCGATTCCTCGATCTGATTGGAGATCGCCCGGACCTCGATCGCGGGGATGCCGGCGCAGGCGGCAGCGCGGAGTACGGCGAACCCCTCCATCGCCTCCACCTCACAATCACGTGTCCCGCCGATCCGGGCGCTCGTCCCGATGGGGCGCTCCAGTGCGGTCGGGACGGCACGTCGAACCGCAGCGATGAGCGCGGCATCTGTCGTGATCTCGGAGGGAGCCCACTCCGGACCGACGCTGAGATCCGCGTAGCGCGACGCGGTCCCGATGATCAGCGAGCCCAACGCGATCCCGCTCGCGGCCCGCGCCCCGGCGATCCCCACGTGCACGATCGCCGTGGGACGCTCGGTGGCGATGGCGGCTACCGTGTTGATCGCCGCGTCTACCGGACCGACTCCACAGATCAGCGTGCGCCATCCCTCGGACGGCGCGAGCTCACGCGCCGTCGCGGCGACCACCAGGATGCGGGAGCGATCGACCACGGGAGGGTGGCTCAGTGCATCATGGTGCCGCGCGCCACGCCGAGGTGGTGCACGGTGTGATGCTCGCCGACGGTCATGAGGCCGAGGAAGCCGAGGCCGCGGATGCGAGCGACGCGCTTCGCATCGCCGGGGGTGGTGGAGGTGACGGTGACCTTGGCCCCCTCGGGGATCTCCGCAGTGACCCACCGCACTCCTTCGGCGCTCCCCATCATCTGGCCATGCTCCTTGGCCATCCGGCGAATGGCGTCGCGCACGCGCCCAGTGCCGGTGACGGTGAAGGCCGCCCCCCCCGCGATCTCCTCGGTCTTCACCGAGGCTCGCATCGTGAGATCATCCATGTCGATCAGATGCTGCCGGAGCGCTTCGATACTGACCTTGCTCCAGTCGGTCGTGGGATCGGCCTCGAGGATCCGGACGATCTCGGCGATCGCCGCGAAGGTGGCCTGACCGGTCTGTGTCGCGGCGGTCGGCGCGGCCGTCGCCGGAGCACTCGGTTTGGCAGTGGCGCCGTGATCGTGCGACATGCCGGGCGCGTGGGTCATCCCCTGGGCGGCGAGCGCGATGGGGAATGCGAAGGCGATAAGGAGGAGGCGCATGTGCCGGGTAGGGAGGAGGTGACAGGGATCAGGTGACCGCGCACGACGGTGCTTTCCTAAAGCTAGCGCTCACCCCGTCGAGGTTCGCTGCGCGCTGACCACCACCGCTGCGAGCCGAGTGCCGGAGGAGGCGAGCATCATCGCGGTGGCGAGCGCACGCCAGCCGCCCTGGCCGGGATGGGTCGCGAGGCGGATGGCGTTGCGGCGCGCGAAGCGGACGAAGCCGGAGAAGACCTCCGCGTCGCATCGGCGGACGCGCACGTCCGTGAACCCCGCGGCCGTCAGGGCCGGGACGATCTCATCGACGGACCAGAGGTTGGCTACGGGGATCCCGGCGCGCCGCGCGTACCGGCTGAACCGTGTGCGATCCGCTGCGTCCCGGAGTGCGAGGTCGAAGAGCCCAAGCCGAGTCCCCGGTCGACCGATCGTCCCGAGTCGGCGCAACCAGTGCTCACGCGTGTCGATATGATAGGCGGCATCGACGGAGACCACGGCCGTCATCTTTGCCAGGGCATCGGGATCATCGAACGACTCGGCTGATCTGGAATCGATCGTGATCCGACCATCGAGTTCCCACACCGCGACCCGCCGTCGCGCCCGTGCCGCGGCCGTCGGATTCGGTTCGATTCCCGTCACTCGAGCGGCACCGAACGCACGGATCCAGAGCGCAGTGGAGTCTCCGGCACCGCACCCGACATCCAGCACCTCGTCGCCGGCGGTGACTCGGGCGGCATCGCCCACCTGTCGCGCGAGTGCTGCGGCTGCCTCGGCATACTCGGAGGTCCCAGCCCACCACCCGAGGTTCATCCATTCTGTTGATGCCCCGCGACCGTTCAATAACGCGGGGGCGACCAGCTCATCCACCCGAGAGGACCCAGTTCAGGGTGAGGGTGTGGTTTGACTCATTCGCGCTGCGCGTCGTGATCGGATTCCAGAGGTTCATGTACCCGATGTCGAGGCGCTGGCGCGGCGTGAGCGGCACCCCGAATCCCGCGCCGAGTCGGTTCTGAGTGAGGCGGGCGGCGGCGCCCCCATGGCCGACGTTGACGAAGAGCTCTTCCTGCACGAAGAGGGTGACCCGACGGTCATCCACCGTGAAGAGGGTCGGTAACTGCCCGCGCCCCATGAAGCGGATCCGATTCTGATAGCTGGGGCGCTCCCAGTCGCCGTCGACGAGCGGAGAGATCCAGCGCTGCTCGGTGCGGATGCGGTGTTGGATCCCGAGGTCCCCGAGGGCGTACGCGATCTGGATCTGCTGCCAGAGCCGATGTTCGCGGAGCGGGGTGGGGGTGGGGAGCTCCCCGTACGGCGCGGTTGCCGCATAGGTGTAGCCGGCGCCGGCGCGGACCCCTTCGACGATCGTCCAAAGGAATCCGGGCCGCAGCAGGACCTGCTGGGGGTCCGCACCGATCCCCATCCGGCGCCAGTTCCCGTCGAACCAGAGGGAGCGTCCTCCGCCGATCGGCTGCTCGACGGTGGCGGTGAGCCAGGTGGCCATCTGGTGCGAGGTCGGCCAGGGCGCTTGGGCAGGAAGGGCCGAGGCCCCCCAGCAGAGGGCGGTGGCGAGGAGCGCGCGGCGCCAGCGCCCACGGGGAGATCCGACGAGCGTTATCACCAGGGGAAGATCGGTTGGGATCCCCCTTGGCGAAAGCCTCTCGCGGGCATGAGATTCGCCGCATGCCAGTCTTCCGGACCATCGGCGCTCGCGCGGTGCTCCTGCTCTGCACGCTTCTCGGTGCCACCGTCGGCCTCCCGATGCGCGTCGATGCCGTCAGCACTGCCGTCGGCACGGTACGCCGAGTCCCGGCGCAGTACCCCACCATCCAAGGGGCGGTCGATGCCGCGGTGCCGGGCGACCTGATCCTGATCGATCGCGGGACCTATCGCGAGGCGGTCGTGGTCCGCGTGCCCTCGCTCGTGATCCGTGGACGCGATCGTGCGGCGGTGGTGATCGATGGCGAGGGGACGCGCGCGACGGGCGTCGAGATCACCGCGGATGGCGTCTCCCTCGAGAACCTCACGGTGCGCCAACATCGCGAGCAGGGGATCCTCTGGCGTGGGGTCCGCGGATTTCGCGCGCGCTACCTCACCCTCCACGACAACGGGGCCCGCGGGATCCAGCTCGAGCGCGCGGTCGATGGGGTGATCGAGGAGAGTTATGTCAGCGGCACCTCGGAGGCGGGGATCGCCGTCGCACGGTGCACCCCCTGTCAACTCGTGGTGCGACAGGTCGTGGTGGAGCACAACGGGGCGGGGTTCGCGGCGCAGGACGCGACGGGCGATCTCCATCTGCTGAATAGCATCTGGCGGCACAATCGGGTGGGGCTCCTTCCGCATGGGCGCGAACCGAGTGGCACCGCCGCATCGGCCGCGACCGTGATCCGCGGCAATCTGATCCATGACAACTCGAATCGGTCCGCCCCCGGGCGTGGACGCGCCGTGCTCGGCTGGGGCACCGGTGTGCTGATCAGCGGGGCGTCTGGGACGCTCGTCGCAGATAATGTGATCGTCGGGCATCTCACCCATGGGGTGCTGATCGCCCCCCTGCCCGGCACCGATCGACCCACCGCGCGCGACAATCGCGTCGAGCGGAACGTCATCGTCGCATCGATTCGGGCGGATATCGGGGTGGGTGGACCACGGACGCAGGGGAACTGCATCGGGGCGCAGCAGGGGCATGTGACGCGGGCGCCGGCCTGGTTCTCCTGCGACGGGGGTCGCGCGCGCGGCGTCGACAACGACCTCGTTCCCGCTCTCACCTTCCACCTGCGGCGCTGGCGTCTGGGAACCCGGATCGATTCCCTCCCCAGCACGCTGATCCTGCCCCCAGTCCTCCCCTCCCTCCTTGATGCGGATCGCGCGGCGGCCCTCCCCGCGATCGGGGTCTTCGCCTCGCTGCTCCCCTCACTCGATAGCCTCAGGCTCCCCGCCGGCGCGGACTCGATCCGCCGGGCGGCGGCGATCGCCGGCCATGTGCCCGCTGGGACCCCACGCGTCGGGGCCTTCCTCGCGGCCTTCCAGGAGCTCGTCCCCCTCTCGATCACCCTCCTCGTCCTGGTGCTCACCGCCCTCGGCGCTTGGCGCGCCGGCATCGTCTGGCGGATGCGACGCGGACACATAGCCCGCAAGGCGCGGCGGGCCTGGCGAGTCGCCGTCATCGCGACGGTGGCCTGGGTCGGGCTCGCCGTCGCGGTCGCGGTCAGCTTCAGCGCCGTCTGAGCGGGATCGCGTCGGGCGCGGTCCCCGATGGCCGATTCGCTCCCCCTCGCGCTACTTCGAGTGGATCGCCGTCTCCACCAACTCGCGGATCTTGAGTTCGAGATCTCCCGTGGAGACACAGCGCACATCGGCGTTGCTCGACGTGATGGGGTTTCGCCCGGTGCCCGTGATGGAGGTGGAGACGATCGCCCCGCCTCTCGGATTCGGGCGCACCGACGAGAGGATCGAGAGCGTCAGCTGATAGGTCTCAGCGTTCTGGAGCGTGCCGGAGGACCCACAGTCCACATACTGCGTCGCCCGCGTCTTTCCAATCAGACGGCGCACGCGCCAGTTGCTGACCCCCATGGTCTTGTTGCGCGGATCGTTCACCTCCGCCGGGATCCCGAGCTGCTGATAGACCTGCGGGAGGACCGCCCACGCCTGATCGGCGGTCCCCGTCACCAGGAGCCGGACGTCGATGTCGACGGCCATCGTCCCGGCCGTGACGGTGCTCCCCCCTGAGGTGACGACGCGGGTGGTGGTGACGGTCGGGGTCGGGGCGATGTCACCGGCGGTGGTGCCGGTGGCGCCGGCGCAGCCGAGGGTGGCCGTGGCCAGGAAGGCGAGGATGGGGAAACGCATAGGCGAGGAGGGTATCATGAAGGGAATGCGGTCATCTACCTGCTAGAAGCTACGTGCCGACCCTCTCGGACGTTAAGCGCTGGATCCGGCCCCACCTCACATTGGGGAACCTGGTCCTCTTCCTCGCCCTCTGGTGGGCGGCGCCGACCCTGCTCCCCCACCTCGGGGCGCTGGTCGGGGTACGCTCCGGCCCCCAGGCCGCTCCGACCTACACCTATGTGAGCCTGACGGGGGACACGCTCTCGTCGGAGCAGCTCCGTGGGCAGGTGGTCCTCGTCAACTTCTGGGCGACCTGGTGTGCGCCCTGTCGGGTGGAGATGCCGGTGCTGGAGGCGATGTACCAGCGCCATCGGGCGAAGGGATTCACGATCGTCGGCCTGGCCGTGGACCGCGCCCCGACCGCCGAGGTCGCGGCCTTCGTGCGGGAGCGCGAGGTGACCTATCCCATCGCCCATGTGGGAGCGGAGGCGGAGCGCCGATTCGGCGGGATCCGCGGATATCCGACCTCGTTCCTGTTGGATCGCGAGGGGCGGATCCAGCATACCGTGCTCGGGCCGATTGGGTCGGTCTCGCTCGAGCCGGCGGTGCGACGGCTTCTCGCCGATCCGGGCCTGCGATAAGCGCGGCCCGCGGTACTAGCGCAGGATCGCGCTCGTATCCCGTGCGATCACCGCCGCGATCGCGTCGAGGGGGAGATCGTTGCTATCGGTGCCGAACGGCTCCTCGATCTCCGTCGCCAAGAGTTCGAGCCCCATCGTGGCGAAGAAGATGAACATGCTCGCCACCACGGCACCGTAGTGGTAGTCGTTCACCAGACCGAACGGCACCATGATCGCGTAGAGGAAGACGAACTGCTTGATGTACGAGGAGTAGCTGAAGGGAATCGGGGTGTTGCGGATTCGCTCACAGGCGCCGACCACGTCATCCAGTTGTTGAAGGAGTGGGCCGAGGACGATCCGGTGCTCGGTCGGGAACCGTCCGGCGACGAGGTCCTGCTGGATCTCATGATGCAGGAGCGAGAGCGACTCATTCGGGCGATGGGGCCCCTCGGCGCCCGCGGGCCGCCGGAGGTGGGCCGCCAAGAGGTAGGGAAACTCGCCGAGGAGCTCGGCGTAGCGTCGCCGCCGATCCTCGTGCGCGCCGAGTGGGGCGGCGAGCTGACGCGCGATCCCTCGCGAGACGTTCACCAGCTGCCCCCAGAGCTTCCGACCCTCCCACCAGCGATCATAGGCCGTGTTGGTCCGGAAGACGAGCAAGAGGCCCAAGATGATCCCGAGGATGCTCAGGAAGGCGGGGCCGAGCTCCACCTCGAACCACTGCCGGTCCGCCTCGGCGTAGACCACGAACGCCGCCCATGCCCCGGCGATGAGGATGTCGAGGAAGAGGGTGCGGAAGACCGGGCTTCGCGGGAAGGCGAAGAGGACCCGGAACCATTTCTTCGGATCGTAGGCAATCATGCCATAATTGTATGCATGCGACCCCTCCTCGTCCCGCTCGGTGTGCTCGCGCTCCTCGCGAGCCCGATACAGGCCCAGACCTCGACCACGGCACGGCGCGTGGTCCCGGTCGATTCGGCGCGTGCCGCCCAGCTCTATGTGAGCAATCGACTGGAGGACCACCCGGTCGCCGATTACGCGCGGGCGATCACCGAGAAGGCCCGCACCGACAGCATCTTCGCGGCGCGGAGTGCCGGGGTGATGCGGTACGAGAAGACCACGTATCGCAGTCGATATGGCGACCTCGACATCCCGGTCTATGTGTTCGCCCCGCTGGTCTCGCGTGGCGCACGCGCGCATGCGGCGCTGGTCTGGGTGCACGGGGGCGTGCACGGGAACTGGGACCAGAACTATCTCCCGTTCATCATCGAAGCCACCCAGCGCGGGTACGTCGTGGTCGCGCCGGAGTATCGAGGCTCCACCGGATATGGCGCCACCTTCCACAACGCGATCGACTACGGCGGGCGCGAGCTCGACGATGTGGAGGATGCGGTCGACTTCCTCCAGCGCCGCTCCGAGGTGGATCCCGCGCGGATCGGAATCATGGGGTGGAGCCATGGCGGCTACATCACCGCGCTCCTCCTCATGCGCGGGGAGCAGGCGCGCTTCGTCGCCGGGGCGGCGATCGTCCCGGTGACGAACCTCGTCTTCCGGCTCTCCTACAAGGGGCCGAGCTACCAGCGGAGCTTCGCCACCCAAGAGGCGCTTCGTGGTCTGCCGTTCGAGAAGCGAGAGGAGTACATCCGACGCTCACCGTACTATCACGTCGATGCGCTCGCCCGTCCATTGCTCGTACACGCCGCCACGAATGACACCGACGTCGATTTCGTCGAAGGGCAGATGCTGATCGACGCGCTCCGCGCGCGGAAGCCTGAGCGTGCCGAGACCAAAGTCTATGTGGATCCCGCGCCCGGACCCGCGAGCCAGGGGCACACCTTCAGTCGCCGCGTTAACCGCGAGACGCTGCTCCGTGAGGATTCGCCGGCACAGATCGATTCGTGGAACCTCACGTGGGAATTCTTCGCGCGGCATCTGCGCCCCGATTCCGGTCCCAGTGCGGCGACCGGGGCGTTCGCCGATGCCGTCGGCTTCTCCGGTCCCAACCCCTGGCCTGCCATCCGTCAGGAGCGGATCCGCACCCTCCTCCCCGCCGCGATGCGCGAGACCGGGGTCGACGCCTGGGTGAGTCTCTTCCGCGAGAACGCCAACGATCCCCTCGCGCTCCACCTCGGTGGCGAGAACGCCGGCGCGCCGTCGGCCGTCATCGTCACGCGCCAGGGCGATGGGGTGCGCACAGTGATGCTCTCGGGGTTCGGCGAGGCGATCGCACTCCGCGAGCTCGGCGTGCACGACTCGGTGGTGGTGTACGATGGGAGCGCTGCCGCGCTCTCTCAGGCGATCGCCATCCGGCTTCGCGCCGCTGGGGCGAAGCGGATCGCGATCAACTCCGGCGAAGCGAGTGGGATCGCGGATGGGATGTCCGCGACCCAGCGCCGCAGCCTCGAGCGCGCCCTCGGCCCTGAGTGGTCCACGCGCCTCGTCTCCTCGCACGAGCTCGTGCAGGCCTGGCTCGCGATCAAGCTCCCCGCTGAGGTCGAGATCATGTCACGGGCCGCACGGCTCACCGCACAGCTCGAGGAGGAGGCGTACGCACAGGTCGTGCCAGGGGTCACGCGCGATTCGGATATCGCCCGCTACCTCAAGGCGCGGATGCGTGACCTCGGGGTGGAGGATGGATGGAGCCCCTCGCAGAACCCGAGTGTGAATTCCGGGCCCGATCGCGGACACTCGCACGCGAGCGATCGCGTGATCCAGCCGGGCGATGTGATCCAGACCGACTTCGGGATCCGGGTCCACGGCGTCTGGGTGACCGATATCCAGCGCTTCGCGTATGTCCTGCGGCCCGGTGAGACCGCGCCGCCTGCCGATATCCAACGGAAGTGGGCGATCGCGAAGGCGGGCTCCCGCGCGGCGTTCGCGGCGATGCGGCCCGGCGCCACCGGCGCACAGGTCGATTCCGCGCAGCGGCTCATCATGGACCGCGAGAGATCCACCACCGTGCCGTGGAGCACGGGGCACCCGGTCGGGTATTGGGCCCACGATGCGGGGCCACGGCTCAATCGAGCCGAGCGCCGTCCGCTGCGCGAGGGGATGACCTTCGCGTACGACGGCTTCATGGCGTGGGCGCTCCCTGGGAGCGATGGGACGAAGTGGGGCGAGGGCACGAAGACGATCTCCGTCGAGGAGATGACGGTGATCACCCGTGACGGGGCGCGGTTCCTCACGTCACCGCAGGAGGAGTTGATCCTCATCCCCGCGCGCGGGCCGGCGCGCCCGTGAGCGACCTGACGACGACCGACCTTCCCGGGGAGGACACCACGCCCCTGCATCGTCCCGGCGATGATGCGCTCGATGCGCGGATCCGCTTCCTGACGGAATTGGCGCGTCGGCTCCATATCGCCGGCGTCTCGTCGCAGCGTCTCGAGGGGGCGGTGCGCGCCACGGCCCGAGCGCTGCATGTGAGCGCCGAGCTCTGGTCGACGCCGACCGGCCTCTTGCTCTCGTTAGGGGATGCCGATGTCGTCCATGGTTCACAGCAGACCCGGGTCCTCCGTCTCGAACCCGGGCACGTGAATCTCCGCGCCCTCACCGCGCTCGATCGGATCGCCGAAGAGGTGATCACCGGGCAGCGCTCGCTCGAGGGGGCGTGGGAGGCGATGCGCGCGCTCGACCGACCGGAGACCCCGACCACGCGGCTCCGCACCGTCCTCGCCTTCGGGGTCGGCTCGGCGGCGGTCGCGGGGCTGCTCGGCACCTCGTGGCTCGATCTCGGCGTGGCCTTCGTGCTCGGTCTGCTGATCGGGTGGATCGCGATCCTCAGCGCGACGCGCCCGAATCTGGCGGCGGCGAACGAGGCGGTGAGTGCGCTCGTCGCGACGACGCTCGCGACCGCATTCGGGTATTTCGTCGCGCCGATCTCCCTCCAGACGGTGATCGTCGCCGCGCTGATCGTGTTGATGCCGGGGCTGATGCTGACGACGGCGATGACCGAACTCGCGACGCAGCAGCTCTCGTCGGGGACGGCGCGGCTGGGTGGCGCGTTGACCGTGTTGCTCAAGCTCACCTTCGGGAGCGTCGCCGCCTCACAGATCATGCTCGCGATCGGCTGGGTCGCCCCCGTCCCACCGCCGTCGCAGCTCCCTCACGGCATCGAGTTCCTCGCGGCGATCTGTGCGGCGGGGAGCTTCGCCGTGCTCTTCCGTACCGCGACCCGTGATGTGCCGTTGGTGATGGCCAGTGCCCTCCTCGGGTATGTGATCACGCGCGTGGTGGGGAGTTCCTCCGGGCTCGGCTCAGGGGCCTTCGCCGCGGGCGTCTTCTTCGCCAGCCTCGCCATGGCGGCGCTCGCGAACCTCTACGGGAGGATCTTCGGACGACCCGGTGCGTTGGTGCGCGTGCCGGGGATCATGCTCCTCGTCCCGGGAAGCGTGGGGTTCCGTGCCCTGCGCTCGGTGATGGAGCGGGACTACGCCCTCGGCTTCGATACGCTCGTCGCCGTGTTGAGTGCGCTCTTGGCGTTGACGGCTGGCCTGCTGTTCGGGGCCTTGCTCATCCCCCCGAGGCGTTACCTCTGAGGCTGTTTCGGGGTATCTTTCCCATATGACGCTTCGCCATCTCACGATGGGCCTCGTGCTCCTCGTCTCGGTCGCCGCCTGCGGTGGGGATTCCGTCTTCGTCCCGGACATCACGAAGACCCAGTTCGCGACCTCGCTCGAGGTGGACCTCGCCGCCTCGACCAAGACCGCCTCGGGCCTCTACTATCGTGATCTGATCGTGGGCACCGGCGCCCTCAATCCCACGGATACGGCCAAGACGGTCACGGTGGCCTACACCGGCTCGTTCCGCAACGGCGTGCAGTTCGACGCCGGGACCATCGGGCCGTTCCGCACGGGGACCGGTGCGGTGATCGCCGGCTTCGATGAGGGGCTCAAGGGGATGCGGGCGGGGGGCCGACGCCAGCTGATCATCCCACCGAGCCTCGGCTACGGCGCACAGGCTACGAATGGCATCCCGGCGAACTCGATCCTCGTGTTCGTCGTCGACCTCAGAACGGTGATCAACTGATGGCCTCCAAGTTCAATCCGTCGGAATGGCGGGGGATCGTCACTCGTTACGCGAACGCCGAGGTGACCAAGTCGTTCGGTCAGCTGGCCCTCAACCTCTCGGCCTTGGTCGCGACCCTCTACGTGGCGTATCGCCTCATGGCGCCGGCGCCGTGGGCGACGGCGCTGCTCGTGTTCCTCGTCAGCGGTTTCCTGATCCGCACCTTCATCATCATGCACGACTGCGCACACGGGAGCTTCACCCCGTGGCCCAAGGTCAACGATGCGATCGGGTTCGTGACCGGGGTGTTGATGCTCACCCCGTATCAGCAGTGGCGTCGTGAGCATGCGATCCACCACGCCTCCGCGGGGGATCTCGAGCGCCGTGGCACCGGGGACATCGACACGCTGACTGTCGCGGAGTACGAGGCGCGCTCGCGCTTCGGAAAGCTCAAGTATCGGCTCTATCGGCATCCCGTGGTGCTCTTTGTGCTTGGCCCCTTGCACCTCATGGTCTTGCAGCGCTTCCGCGTTCCCGGCCCCGTGACCGGTCCCGCACAGCTCTGGAACGTCTGGATGACCAATGTCGCGCTCGCTGCGACGGCGACGATCTTCATCCTCACGGCGGGCTGGGAGTCGGTGGTCCTGCTCTATCTCCCCGCGGTGTACATCGCCGGCGCGATCGGCGTGGGCCTCTTCTACGTGCAGCATCAGTTCGAGGAGGCGTATTGGCAGCGTGGGGAGCAGTGGGACTACGCCACCGCCGCCATCACCGGGAGCTCCTTCCTGCGCCTCCCGCGCGTCCTGAACTGGTTCACGGGGAACATCGGGTTCCATCACGTGCACCATCTCGGCCCCAAGATCCCGAACTACAAGCTCCGGCAGGCGCATGAGGAGAACGGGATCTTCGCCGCCGCGCCGGTGCTCACCCTTCGCACCGCGATCAAGACGCTGCGCCTCTCGCTGTATGACGAGGAGCGCGGGAAGTTGATCGGCTTCCGCGACCTGCGCACGCGCCGGACGGCGAACTGAACGCCCCGGCCCCGACGGGATTCGGCGACCTCGCGCTCGACCCGCGCGTCCTCGACGCGCTGACCGCCCTCGGCTATGAGGAGCCGACCCCGATCCAGCGCGCCGCGATCCCCGCCCTGCTGGCGGGACGGGATGTCCTCGCGCAGGCCGCGACCGGGACGGGGAAGACCGCGGCCTTCGCCCTTCCGTTGCTCCATCGCCTCACGCCGGACGCGCCGCCCCGTGAGCGCACCGCCGCCCTGGTGCTGGTCCCCACGCGCGAACTCGCGATGCAGGTCGCCGAAGCGATCCACCGCTACGGCAAGGGCCTCGGCGCCGTCGCCCTGCCGATCTACGGGGGCGCGCCGATGGAGGGGCAGATCCGCTCCCTCAAGCGGGGCACCGATGTGGTGATCGCCACCCCGGGTCGGGCGCTCGACCATATCCGTCGCAAGACGGTCTTCCTGGCCTCGGTGAAGACCGTCGTGCTCGACGAGGCGGACGAGATGCTCGACATGGGATTCGCCGAGGATCTCGAGGCGATCCTCGCGGCGACGCCAGCGGAGAAGCAGGTCGCTCTCTTCTCGGCGACCCTTGCCCCCCGGATCGCCGCGATCGCCAAGACGCATCTCCGTGAGCCGGAGATCATCACCGTCGACACCGAGGCGGTGAAGGCGGCGAAGACCGCCTCGATCCGGCAGGTGGCGTACATCGTCCCTCGCGCGCACAAGATGCAGGCGCTCGGTCGCATCCTCGATGTGGAGCAACCGACGAGCGCGATCGTCTTCTGTCGCACACGGACCGAGGTGGATGAGCTGACGGAGACGTTGAACGGTCGTGGGTTCCACGCTGAGGCGTTGCATGGCGGTCTCTCGCAGGATCAGCGCGATCGCGTGATGAAGCGCTTCCGGGCCAAGACCTCGGAATTACTCATCGCGACCGATGTCGCGGCACGTGGGCTCGATGTGCAGCACGTCTCGCACGTGGTGAACTACGACGTCCCGAACGCCTCCGAGGCGTATGTGCATCGCATCGGGCGCACGGGACGAGCGGGGCGGTCCGGTGTCGCGATCACGCTGGCGGAGCCGCGCGAGCATCGGTGGCTCCGCAGCTTCGAGCGCGCCACTGGGGGCGCGATCGAGGTGGCGACCGTCCCGACCGTCGCCGATCTCAAGGCGCGCCGGCTCGAGCTGGCGCAGGCCGCGCTCCGTGAGGTGATCCTCGCGGGGGAGCTCGATCCCTGGCGCAGCGTGGTCGCGGGGCTCGCCGAGGAGTTCGATCTGATGGACATCGCGGCGGCGGCGGTGAAGCAGGGGGCCGGCGAGTCGAGCGAGGCGGACGAGGCGGAGATCCCGGCGAGTGCACCGGCGCGTGAGCGGCATCCGGCGCGCGAACGCGAGGCGATGCGGAAGGAGCGGCGCGAGAGCACCACGGGCGCTGCCGCGCCCGCCCGTCGTCCCGCGAAGGGGGGGAAGGGCACGGTTGCCGGGTATGCGATGGCGAAGCTCTATGTGGGTGGCGGTCGCAAGCTCAAGATCCGTCCCGGGGACATCGTCGGGGCGATCACCAATGAGATGTCCCTCGACGCGAGTACGATCGGCGCGATCCAGATCTGGGATCGACACAGTATCGTCGAGGTGCCTGAGACGATCGCGGACGAGGTGATCCGTACGCTCTCCGCAACGACGATCAAGGGGAAGAAGCTCCAGATCCGTCGCGATCGCTCGGTGCGCTAGAGCCGATCACCGCGCGTCGCGCGCGGGTCGGCACCCGCGTGCGTTGGGCTCAGTACCGCGCGAAGACCGAGGTCGTCCCGTTCGCCGCGAAGGCGATCACGGCGTAGCGATCATAGTCCTTTCGGTTTCCCTGCTCCATGCCGGGGGATCCGATCGGCATCCCGGGGACGGCGAGCCCACGGATCGCGGGGCGCTGCGTGAGCATCCGCTTGATGTCGGCCGCGGGGACATGCCCTTCGACGAGATAGACGCCGATCACCGCGGTGTGACAGCTCTCGAGTGTGGTGGGTACGCCCATGGTGCGCTTCACGCCGGTGAGGTCATCGGTATCGACCCCCTTCACGGTGAAGCCGTTCCGTGTGAGATGGTCGATCCACGCCTTGCAGCACCCGCACGAGGCACCCTTGTAGACGGTGACGGTCGGGAGCTTCGATTGCGCCGCACCGACGAGGGGTGCGAGTGCGGCGAGCGCGCTCGCCGCGAGGGTCTGTCCGAGGAAGGTGCGACGGTCCATGCGAGACGCTCCGGTCACCGTGAGAGTCCGGCGAGGGCGGCGATGAGCAGGAGGGCGAGCTGCGGACCCTTGTACGAATCGGGGGTCTCGGTGTAGGCCTCCTCCGTCCCATGCGCCCCGGTGCTTCGTCCACCGCCGTTGATCGTGATGGCCGGGATCCCCATCGCGATCGGGAGGTTGGCATCGGTGCTCGAGGCGCTCGTCGCGGGAAGCCAGCCGAGCGCCTCGATGGCGGCCCAGGCGGTCTGCACGATCGGGGCGTCGTCGGACTGCCCCCCGGTGGGGCGGATCCCGATCGTGTCGTAGGTGACGGTGATCGTGGCGCGCGAGTTCGGCCACCGCGCGAGCTCCTCCGCGACGCCGGCCGCGATGGCGGCCTGGATCTGCGCGTCGACGGCGGCGAGCGCCTCCGGCGATTCGGAGCGCATGTCGATCTCCATCTCCGCGAGCGGGGTGATGGTGTTCACACTCGTCCCGCCGCGCACGATCCCGACGTTGAAGGTCGTGCGCGGAGTGGTCGGGACGCGGAGGTCGCCGATCTTGGCGATCGCGCGGCCCATGGCGTGCATGGGGTTCGCCATCCCGAAGGCGCCGTAGCTGTGCCCGCCCGGCCCCTTGAAGGCGACGGTGTACCGATGGCTCCCCACCGCGCGCGAGACGATGCGGCCGTCCCCTGCCCCGTCGACCGAGATGAAGTAATTGACCGTGCCGGGGAACTCCTTCGTGAGGAGATGGCGCACCCCGCGAAGATCACCTGGGCCCTCCTCGCCGACGTTCCCCACGAGATGGACGGTGCCACGCGGAGTGACGCGCTGCTCCTTGAGGACCCGCGCGAGCGTCAGGACCACGGCGAGGCCTCGGCAATCGTCGCCGATGCCTGGCCCGGCGATGCGATTCCCCGTGCGCGTGGTGCGCACGTCCGTGCCCTCAGGAAAGACGGTGTCGAGGTGACCCGCGAGGATCACGACCGGCCCCTTCCCATCGCCGATCGTCGCGATGACGTTCCCCTCCGCGTCGATCCGCGCATCCCGATACCCAAGGGCGATGAGACGCCGCTGGAACTCGGCCGCGCGCGCCTGCTCCTTGAAGGGCGGCGCGGGGATCTCGCAGATGCCGATCTGCTGGTCGAGGGTCCAGGCCTGGAGCGGTGGCATCGCCGCCAGGGCGCGCACCACCCCGGGGTCGGTGAGTGGGATCGGGAGCGCCTGGGCCTGGACCGTGCGTGCGAGGGCACCGAGCACCAGGAGGGCGGAGAGCGCGGCGGACCAGCGACGGAGGTCGCCGCGGCGGCTGTGCGAGCGGAGGGACGGGTGCATATTCGGAATCTACCTTCCCCCTCTGCGATGACCACCCATCCCTGGCTCGCCCACTACGACGCCGGTGTCCCCGCCTCGCTCGCGCCGTACCCTGAGCGGATTCTCCTCGATTATGTGGACGATGCGGTCCGGGCGCGCCCCGACGCGACCGCGCTGCACTTCAAGGGAACGACTGTCAGTTGGGGGACGCTCGCGCGGGAGAGCGATGCGTTCGCCTGCGCACTGCACGCGATGGGGGTCGGCCCGGGGGACCGGGTCGCCGTCCTCCTCCCGAACTGCCCCCAGTTCTTCATCGTGGAGTTCGCGGCGTGGAAGGTCGGCGCGATCCTCGTCCCGCTGAATCCGATCTATACCGAGGACGAGCTGGTCGGGCCGCTGACCACGGCCACCCCGAAGGTCATCGTGACCCTCTCGACCTTCTATGATCGGGTGAAGGGGGCGCAGCGCCGCGTCCCCTCGGTCCGGCAGGTCGTGGTGACGAGCATCAAAGAGTGGCTCCCGCCGCTCCTGCGGGTGGTCTTCACCCTCCTGTTGGAGCGGAAGGGGGGGCACCGTGCCGCGCGCCGTGACGGCGATCCGATGCTCCCCGCGCTCCTCGCGCGTCACGCCGGGCAGCGGCCGCCGGTGCATCGTCCGAGCATCGATGACGACGCGATCCTCCTCATGAGTGGCGGGACGACGGGGACGCCGAAGGCGGTGCGCGTGCACCATCATGCACTGGTGATCACCGGCCTGCAGTTCCGCGCCTGGCTCGGAGATCTCCTCCCCGAGTGGGAGGGGAGCTACTGTCTCCCACTGCCGCTCTTCCACACCTATGGTGCCACGGGGGTACAGTCGGCGTGCATCATCGGGCGGAACAGCATCGTACTGGTCCCGAATCCCCGCGACCTCGACGATCTCGTGAAGACGGTCGAGCGGACGAAGCCCTCCGTCTTCTGTGGCGTCCCGACTCTGTACAACGCCCTCCTGAACCATCCCCGCGTCGCGAGCCACAAGGCCGACTTCGCCTCGATGAAGGCCTGCGTCTCCGGTGCCGCGCCACTCCTTGCTGAGACACGTCGACGCTTCACCGAGATCACGGGCGCGCGGATCATGGAAGGGTACGCGATGACCGAATCGAACCTCGCCTCCGTCGTCTGGCCCGTCTACGGCCCAGAGAAGATCGGTTCGGTCGGGATCCCGATCTCCGATTGCGCGGTGAAGATCGTCGATGTCGACGACCCCACGCGCGAGCTCCCGGCGGGGGAGGTCGGGGAGATCCTCCTCACTGGGCCGCAGATCATGCGCGGTTACTTCAACCCACCGGCGGAGGTGGACCAGATGCTCCACGCCCATGCCGATGGGCGCACCTGGCTCCACACCGCCGACCTCGGCTACCTCGACGAGGACAGCTATCTCTTCATCGTCGATCGGAAGAAGGACCTGATCAAGATGAATGGGATGCAGGTCTGGCCCCGGGAGATCGAGGAGGTCCTCGCCAAGCATCCCGCCGTGCTTGAGGCCGGCGTGCGTGGCTTTCCTGATGCGGCCCGTGGGGAGGTCGCCGTGGGATTCGTCGTGTCGCGACCCGGCCATGCGGTCACCGGCCCCGAGCTGCGTGACTGGTGCAAGGCCCATCTCGCTCCCTTCAAGGTGCCAGCACGGATCGTCTTCAAGGACGAGCTCCCCAAGTCCCTGATCGGGAAGGTGCTCCGGCGCCTCCTCGTCGAGACCCCCGCTTGAGCCGACGATGCGTCTCCTCTCCATCCTCTGTGGCACCCTCCTCCTCACCTCATCGGCGATCGCGCAGCGCGATGCACCGCGGGTCCTGCTGATCGGCCTCGATGGCTTTCGCGCCGACTATCTCGATCGGCCAGCGGCCGTACAGCTCCGTGCTTTGGCGGCCCGTGGGGTGCGCGCCGAGCGGATGATCCCGGCGTTTCCCTCCAAGACCTTCCCGAATCACTACTCGATCGTCACCGGGCTCTATCCCGAGCATCATGGGATCGTCGCGAATGCGATGCGCGACTCGGTGCTCGGGCTCTTCCGGCTGAGCGATCGTGCCGCGGTGCAGACCTCGGCGTGGTGGGGCGGGGAGCCGATCTGGGTGACGGCGGAGCGGCAGGGGCGTCGGGCGGCGACCTACTTCTGGCCCGGCTCCGAAGCGGCGATCGGGGGGGTGCGGCCGAGCTGGTGGTATCCCTATGATGGCGATCGGCCGAACGCCGAGCGAGAGCGGCAGGTCCTCGAGTGGCTCGCGCTCCCGGCGGACTCGGCGCCGGCCTTCATCGCGCTCTACTTCTCCGATACCGATGATGCCGGGCATCGCCATGGGCCGGACGCGCCGCAGGTCGATTCCGCGATCGCGCGCGTGGATTCCGCGGTGGGCCGCCTCGTGTCGGGGATCGCGCGGCTCGGGCTCACCGACCAGGTGAATATCATCGTCGTCGCCGATCATGGGATGGCCGCGGTCGCACCGGAGCGCACGATCGTCCTCGATGACTATCTGGATCTCACGACGGTCGAGATCGTCGACCTCAACCCGGTGGCGATGATCACCCCACGGGATGGCGATGTGTCACGGGTGATGCAGGCCTTGCAGGGGGCGCACCCTCGTCTGCAGGTCTATCGGCGCGAGGCGATCCCGGCGCGCTATCGGTTCCGTGCCCATCCCCGCATCACACCGATCGTCGCGATCGCCGACGATGGGTGGAGCATCGTCGCTCGCGGCGCCCGCACGCGGGAGGTGGCGGTCGGCGCGGTCCGCGGCGGTGCCCACGGCTACGACCCGCAGCTCCCCTCGATGGGCGCACTCTTCATCGCGGCGGGCCCAGGGATCGCGCCGGGACGCACCGTCCCGGCATTCCAGAACATCCACGTCTACCCGCTGATGGCCGAGCTCCTGCGACTTCGGCCGGCGCCGACCGATGGCACCCTCGACAGCGTGCGGACGATCCTCAGAACTCGCGGCGCTTCATCTCCTTGAACATCCGCTCCCGCTCCTCGTCCTGCGCATCGGTGACGCGCTGCGGGGCGGTGGCATCGTAGGTCTTTGCCTCGAGATTCCGCGGCTTCGCCTGCTTCTGCATCTTCTTCACCAGATTCTGGATCGACTTGTCATCCAGGCCAGCCATGGTGCCCTCCGGGGCAGAGTCGGTGTACGAATCCTACGTGGCGCATCGGGAAAGGGGGAGGCGGTCCGATGACCGCCTCCCCCTCGTCCCTCGCTACATCTTCGGCTTGAGCATCTCGCGGGTCGTCGGGTAGGCGATCCCGAGCTGCTCGAGATACGTCTTGTACTTCTTCGAGTCATAGTAGTACTTCTGCAGCTCTGGCTTGTAGCGTGCCATGATCTCGGCGTTCATCCAGATCGGTGGCTGGTCCGTGGGCGAGATGAAGGCGGTGTACTTGGTCTCCTTGGTCTGGACCTCGCGGAAGTAGGTCCACGCATCGGCGACCACCTGCGGCTTGAGCAGGATGTCGAGCATCGTGAGCGCCTGCACCTTGGCACCGGCCACGGCGCCCTTATGGGCGATCGGGGTGGCCATCACGATCGAGTTGGCCCAGTTGTGGCCTGGCGGGCCGGGGATGTTCGACGGGTAGCGCAGGGTCACGGTGGGGACATTCCACGAGACGTCGCCGATATCATCGGAGCCGCCGCCCATCCGCTGACTCTCCGGCACCGGGCCCCCGACGTTCATCGTGGTGCTCGAGGTGAGCCCCATCTCGCGCACCCCGAGCTCCTTCTGCAGCGCGCGGGCCATCGCGACGTCCGCCGAATCCCACGCCGGCATCCCGACGCGCTTGATGTTCTCGAACGTCACCTCGGCGATCGTCTTGTTGAAGTGGGCGCTCCACCCCGAGCCGACGATCATCACCGTGTCGAGGGCGACGTTGGCCATCAACGCCGCCCCCTGGGCGATCTGCTTCCCGCGCTCGAAGAGCGCCTTGGTGCGCTCGTAGTCGCGCTCGCGGAAGTAGAACCAGATGCTCGCCGTGCTCGGGACGACGTTCGGCTGGTCGCCGCCATCGCGGATCACGTAGTGCGAGCGGGTCGGGAGCTCGTTGTGCTCACGCTGGTATTCCCACCCGGTCCCCATGAGCATCGCCGCGTCGAGGGCGGAGCGACCACGCCACGGGGCGCCGGCCGCATGCGCACTCGTCCCCTTGAAGCGGAATAGCGCCGAGATGAGCGCGGTCTGTCCGCTCTGCCCCCACTGGACGCCGAGGTCGGAGCTCACATGCGTGAAGAGCGCGACGTCGGCATCCTTGAAGAGCCCCTCGCGGACGAGGAAGGCTTTCCCCGCCATCTGCTCCTCGGCGACGCCCGGCCAGAGGACGATCGTGCCGGAGATCTTTTCGCGGATCATGAGCTCCTTCACAACGAGCGCCGCGGCGATGTTCACCGCCTGCCCGGAGTTGTGACCTTCGCCGTGGCCGGGGGCGCCAGCGACCTGCGGGTCGAGATAGGCGACGCCTGGGCGATTGCTCGCCTGCGGGATCCCGTCGATGTCGGAGCCCATGGTGATCACGGGCTTCTTGCCGGCGGGGCTCTCCCAGCGGGCGACCCAGGCACTCGGCATCCCGGCGTAGCCCACGGTGATCGCGAAGCCCTTCGCCTTGAGGAGGGTCGTGAGGTACTTCTGGGTCTCGAACTCCTGCATCCCCAGCTCGCTGTACGAGAAGAGCTGGTCGACGATCTCCTGGACGAGCTTGGGATCGACCTTGGCGAGGGCCTCGGCCTTGAGGCGCTCGAGCCGGACCGAATCGGCGGCGGTCTGGGCGATGCCAGGCCGTGGGGCGAGTGCCGCACCCAGGAGGCCGGCGAGGAGGGCGCGGCGTGCGGTGCGCACCGGAGGGAGGAGGGCCATCGAGCGAATCCTCAGCGAAAGGGGGTTCCCTAGTTTACGCCGTCAGGCATTCCGGCGCTGGCCTGAGGGGGCCATCTTGCCTGGGTTCCCCCCTCTCCCGACTCGTCGATGCGTCTCTCCATCCTCTCCCGTCGCCTGCACCGCTGGGGCGCCGTCCTGACCGCCCTCCCGCTCCTGCTGGTGATCGGATCCGGGCTCCTCCTCCAGGTGAAGAAGCAGGTCCCCTGGGTGCAACCGGTCGAGCAGCGGACGGCGGTGCGCGTCCCCGGGCTCTCGTGGGACCTGATCCTCGCGGCCGCGCAGGCGATGCCCGAGGCCGGGGTGACCGGCTGGGGCGACATCGATCGCATCGATGTCCGCCCGTCGAAAGGGATCCTCAAGGTGATCACCAAGACTCGGTGGGAGGCGCAGCTCGCCCTCGCCGATGGCGCGGTGCTGCAGACGGCGTATCGTCGGAGCGACCTGATCGAGCATCTGCACGATGGATCGTTCTTCGGGGATCCGGTCAAATATTGGATCTTCCTGCCGGCGGGGCTCCTCCTCTTCGGGCTCTGGGTGACGGGGATCTATCTATGGCTGCTCCCAACGCTCACGCGTCGAAAGCGGGCGCGGCGGGCCGCGGCGCTCCTCTTGCTCTGTGTGCCGCTCGGGCTCGAGGCGCAGCGCACGTCTGCGCCGGAGCCCCGCGCCATCAGCGGCGGTCGCCCGCGCGAGGCCGCTGTCCCCTACGTCCCTGGTGCGACCTGGGAGCGTCGCGCGCCGAGCGTGATGGGGCTCGATAGTGTGAAGATGGCCGAGGCGATCGCCTTCGCCATCGCCCGTGAGACCAAGGCGCCGCGCGACATGGAGGAGAACCACTATCGCACCTTCGGGCGCGAGCCCTTCGGTCAGGGAATCGGCCCCTTCGCCCCGCGCGGGGCGCCGACGGGGGTGATCCTCCGTGGCGGCTACGTCGTCGCTTCGTGGGGCGACCCCGATCGCGTCGACATGACGCATAGCGTGACGAAGAGCTTCCTCTCCACGGTCGTCGGGCTCGCGGCAGATCGCGGGCTCATCGCATCGGTCGATGCCCTGGTCTGGCGCTCGCAGGCGCCAACCGCGCCGCTGCGACTGACCGCACCGGCAGAGCCGGGGTCGCGATTCGGTGAATCGATGTTCCTCGACCCCTGGGGTACCCCACACAATCGCACCATCACCTGGGATCATCTCCTCCGGCAGACGAGCGACTGGGAAGGGACGCTCTGGGGAAAGCCGGAGTGGGCCGATCGCCCAGCCGCCGATGCCTCCACCTGGACCACGCGCCCACGGGCGAAGGCCGGCACGACCTACGAGTACAACGACGTCCGTGTGAACGTGCTCGCCCTCGCCGTGACCAATATCTGGCGGCGCCCACTCCCTGAGGTGCTGAACGAGTTCGTGATGGAGCCGATCGGCGCCTCACGCAGCTGGCGCTGGCACGGCTACGACAACGCCTGGATCACCCTCGATGGCCGACCGGTGCAGGTGGTGAGCGGGGGCGGGCATTGGGGCGGGGGGATGTTCATCAACGCGTGGGACCTCGCGCGCTTCGGGCTCCTCACGCAGCGCCGCGGCGTCTGGGGATCGCAGCGCATCCTCTCGGAGCGCTGGGTGCAGCAATCGCTCACCCCCACCGGGCCGCAGCCGACCTACGGCTACATGAACTGGTTCCTCAACACGAACCGGGCCTGGATGCCGAGCGCGCCGGCGAACGCCTTTGGCCATGTGGGGAATGGCACCAACCTCGTCTTCGTCGCCCCGGATCAGGAGCTCGTCGTCGTGGTCCGGTGGATCGAGAACGGCGCGATCGACGAGTTCCTTGGCAAGGTCCTCGCCGCGGTGCGCACCAACTAGAAGTCGATGCTGAACCCGATGCTCGGCAGGAGCCCGAGCGAGGTGTTCTGTTCGACGGCCCGTGTGCGCTGATTCCACTGGAGCCCTGAGGCGTTCTCGCGGCCGGTGAGGTTCTGGATGTCGAGGTAGGTCACGATCTGCGCGCGCCGCAGGCTCCAGCGACGATCCACGCGGAAGTCGAGCGCGCCGAAGGTCGGGAGGCGCTCCCCCTGGTTCCACCGCGCGAACTGCTGGAGCCCGGCGAAGGCCCCGTCGGTGAGGAACGGGGTCGTGGGGAGTCCGCTCGCCACGCGCACCTTCCCGCTGATCTCCCACTTCGGGTTCGGACGCCATCCGATCACGGTGTTCGCGATCACCGGGGTGTCGAAGCTCCCAGGGCGCTCGACGCCATCGCCCCCCTCGAAGGTCGTCCGCGCGATGGTGAGACTGGCCAGCCCGAAGAACGGCAGGTCGCTCAACTGCTTCTGCGCGAGGAACTCGATCCCGAACGACCGCCCCGTCGCCTCGGCAGCGAGGGGCTCCAAGCCGAAGGGGATATCGCTCGTCACATCGTCGAAGCCACTCGGGGCGAGTACCGCCTCGCGCCGGAACTGACGGCGCGGATACTGCCGGTAGCCCTTGGCGAAGAGCTCGACCTGGAGCTTGAGGTCGGGGCGGGGGAGCTGTTCGAGCCCGAGGACGATCTGATCGGCGCGGAAGGGGGAGAGGAGGCGATTGCTCGCATCGCCGACGAGCCAGATGTACGAGGGCGCCTGCCAATACCGTCCGAGGCTCGCGGTCGCGGTGGTGGTGGGATTGAGTGTGTAGCGCGCGCCGAGTCGTGGGCTCACACGGGTGGCCCCCGCAAGGAAGCCATAGCGATCGAGGCGGAGTCCGGTGGTGGTGCGGAGCCTCGGGGTCGCCTGCCAGGCGAGCTGGCCATAGAGCGCCTGCCGATCCGCGGTGAAGGAGGTGTCGAGGGCGAGCGGCCGCGGGACGAGGGTCGCATCGAGCCGCAGGGCGCCCGGGACCAACAGATCGTACTCGAGCTGACTCGCAGAGCGCGTCACCGCGCCGCCGCTCAGCTCGAGCGTGGGCGAGAGCTGTTTGGTGAGATCTACCCGTAGCGAGGTCTCCCCCTCGGTCGAGAAGGCGCGGAAGATCGACGACGGCGGATCGAGCGAATCGTTCTGGATCGTCGTGTAGCGAGTGTAGGTACGCCCCAGGACGACATCGAGCACCCCGCCGGAGAGGAGGCGCCGCCAGGTGAGCCCCGAGAAGTACTGCCGTTGACTCGGCGCGGCGACGCGGGAGTTGGTGTAGCGCTTCTCTGGATCGTCGTTGGTGAAGGTGACGGTCCCATCGGCGCCGATCACGAGGAACGAGAGGGTGGTGCGGTTGTCGAGTTGTTGCACCACCTTGAGTTGCCCATCGACGTAGGCGGGGATGAAGCCGAAGCCGGCGGCCTTGAAGAGGAGGTCGAGGTAGGAGCGCCGCGCCGAGAGGTAGAAGGAGCCGTCGCGACCGAGTGGCCCTTCGGCGATGGCAAAGCCGCCGGTAGCCGAGAGGGAGAACTCGCCGCCGAACCGCTCGCGGCTCCCCTCGCGCAGGGTGATCGAGGTGACCGAGGCGGTACGATCGCCATACCGTGCGGCGAAGCCTCCGGTGGAGAAGCTCGCCTGTTCGACGGCGTCGATGTTGATCAGGGAGAGGGGACCACCGGTCGAGCCTTGGGTGCCGAAGTGGTTGATGTTCGGCACTTCGATGCCATCGACGAGGAAAAGATTCTCGAAGGGGGCCCCGCCACGGACGACGAGGTCGTTGCGCCCGGGCTGTGTGATCCCCACGCCAGGGAGGAGCGCCACCGCGCGGATCACATCCTCTTGGACGCCGGGGGCGCGGCGCACCGCTTCCGCGCTCAACACCTGCGTGCTCGTCGTCGCCTGGATGGATGGGGCGAAGTAGGAGGCGGTGACGTCGATCGCCTGCAGTTCGCGTGGCACCGGGGTGAGACGCACCACGACGCTCGTCGGCTTCCCGCTCCCGACCGCGATGTCGGGGACGATCTGCGGGGCGTAGCCGATCGCGCGGACCTGGAGGCGCCAGATCCCCGGGGCGATCCCGGTGAGGACGAACCGGCCCCGCGCGTCGGTGAGGGCGCGCCGCTCGGTGGTGAGCACGGTGATCTGCGCTCCCTCGAGCGGGGCATCGGTCCCGGTCACGAGCACCGTGCCGGTGATCGTCCCGGTGGGGAGGTCTTGGGTGCGCCCAGCGATCGGGAGTCCAAGCGCGAGGCAGAGGGTGAGGAACAAACGACGAGAGGGGACGCGATATCGCATCCCCTCTCAACGCCTCACGAGCGCGTCAGGTTTCGCGCCGCACCACCATCACATCTTGGGCTTCACCGGTTTCACCCACTGGTCGAGCCAGGTGAGCATCTCGTGCAGGGTGTGACCGATGCTCTCGCGCGCCGCATAGCCATGCGATTCGCCGGGGAGCTGCACATAGCGCACCGTCGCCCCATTCCCCTTGAGCGCGGCGTACATCCGCTCCGACTGGATCGGGAAGGTCCCGGTGTTGTTGTCCGCCATCCCATGGACGAGGAGGATCGGGGTCTTGATCCGGTCGGCATAGGTGAAGGGGGACATCCGTTCGTAGAGATCGGGGGCCTGCCAGTAGCTCCGCTCCTCCCCTTGGAAACCGAACGGCGTCAGCGTGCGGTTGTACGCCCCCGAGCGCGCGATCCCCGCACGGAAGAGCTTGGTGTGCGCCAGGAGGTTCGCGGTCATGAAGGCGCCGTACGAGTGTCCACCGACCCCGATCCGATCGCGATCGGCGATCCCCATCCCCACGATCTGGTTCACCGCCGCCTCGGCGCTCGCGACCAACTGCTCCACATAGGTGTCGTTCGACTCCTTCCCGTCGAGCGCGACGATCGGCATGGTGGGATCATCCATCACGCCATAGCCCTGCAGCAGGGCGAAGAGGTGCGACGAGCCACTGGGACGCGTGAAGCGATAGGGGGAGCCCTGCACCTGCGAGGCGGCATCGGCGGAGCCGAACTCGCGCGGATAGGCCCAGAGGAGGAAGGGGATCGCCCCATCGCGCCCCTGGTCGTAGCCGGGCGGGAGATAGACCGTCGCCTGCAGGGCGACGCCGTCGGCGCGCCTGTACTGCACCACCTGCCGTGTGACGCCCGCGAAGGCGGGTGCGGGATCGGCGACCGTCGTCACCTGCCGCGGCGCGATGCGGCGCACGAGGTCGCGCTGCCAATAGTTGGGGGGCTCGGTGACCGACTCACGCCGCGTCAGGAGGCGCTCCCCCTTCTCGTCGAGGAGTTCGGCGACCGTCTCGTAGTACGGCGCCGTCGAGCGGAAGAGGCGCTCGGTGCGCCCCGTCGCGAGATCGATCCGGTCGAGGAAGGGTCGATCGCCCTCGGGCGAGGCGCCCGTCCCGCGCAGGAAGGCCGACTTCCCATCGGGGGTGAGCTGCAGCACCTGCCGCCCGCGCGCGTCGCGTGTGGTGACGAAGGCGCCCGGATCGTTGTAGCGATCCTCCGACGAGCGCTCCCAGAGGAGACGCGGCGCGGTGCGCCCGCTCGGATCGATCACCCAGGTGCGGGTCTTCCGTCTGCGGCTCGTCCCTTCGGTGGCGATCGCGAGATCGCCGCGCCCCCAGGTGATCCCACGGGCGCGCCACTCCGTCTCCACGACGGTGGTCGGCGTCGCGGTGAAGGGGGCGCTCAGCGCGAGGATCCGATCGCGCTTGGCGGCGGTGGTGGCAGGGTTCCCGCCATCGAGCGCCTCGATCCAGACCAGGGTTGCCGGGGCATCGCTGCGCCACGACGGAGCGCGCGGTCCCACCTGCGCCCCATCGCCGCCCCACGAGACGCGCTCGATCAACGGCCGCGTCGCGAGCGTGCGCGCCACGGTGCCATCGAGCGCCCAGATCGCGATCGTCGTCGGGAAGTAAGTGAGCGGGACCGAGTACGAGAAGGGGCGTGCGAGGGTCGTGACGAGGAGCCAGCGCCCATCGGGGCTCGTGCTCACCGCGCTCACGATCCCGGCGGCGCCGATCGGCGTCACCGTCCCATCGAGCGTCACGCGCGCGAGTTGGCTCGTGGCGTAGTGCGCGAAGATCGCCTCGTCGTGCGGGCTCTTGAGGAGGTCCTGATAGGTCGCCGCGCGGTCCTCACGCCCGGTGAGCGCCTCCTGCGCGATCGGTCCGGCGGGGACACTCGGGGCCTTCGGTTCGGCGCCGCGATCCTGCGGGATGAAGGTGCAGACGAGGGCCTCGTCACCGGCCCAGTCGCAGGGTGCACCGAGCACGGCGTTCAGCGGGCGCGATGTCACCTGCCGCGCGCTTCGTGTGCGCAGGTCACCGACCCAGAGGGTGAGGGCATCCTCGGTGCTCACCACGAAGGCGAAGCGGGCGCCACTCGGCGCCCAGGTGAGGTTCCCGATCCCGGCGCCGCTGGGGAGCGACATAGCGAACGGCGTCGCGGCGCCACCCTCCATCGGCATAATCGAGAGCCCGCGCGCCGGGTTCTGCCGCGAGGGGCCACTCGTGCGCGGATCGAGGCGGATGCCGGCCACGCGGTACTCCGGCGCGGCGATCTCGGCGATCGACGGGAGTCCCGGCCGCTCGAGCAGCATCAGGTGCTTCCGATCCGGTGTGACCATCACGGTCGGGAGCGCCGGGGCATCGAGGATCTGCGCGACCGTGGTCGGCGGCTGGCGATAGCCGTCCTGTGCGCGCGAACTGCGTGGGGAAAGCGCGAGGGTGAGCCCCGCGAGGAGCGCGGTGGCACGAACAAGGGAGCGTCGACGCACGAACATCCGGGGGGACTCCTCGATGGAAAATGGATGACGACTACGTGGAGGGCAGATCTCTGATACCTGATACCTGGTATCAGGTACCAGATCCCTACTACCTGTTCTTATTCTCGATATAGCTGCGCGTCCAGTACATCACCAGCGCACAGGGCTTGTCCTGCCCCGTCGGCCAGGCGAGCCGCTTGTAGGCGGCGGGGACCTTGTCATAGGTGTCGTAGTGCTCGACCCCGACGATGTCCCGCGGACGGGCCGCCTGATCGGCGGCCATCTTGTGGCGCCCATTCCATCCTTCCATCAGGCAGCGCCATCCCGTCGTCGATTCCACCTTCCAGTCACGACCCAGGAGCGAGTCAGGCACCGGATAGCGCCGGAATCCCGGGAGCTCGTCGAACATATCGGCCCAGTAGATCGGGCGCAGCGCCGCCAGCTCGGATTCGCCGCGGAACTGCCCGATCCCTGCTCGACGGCGACAGTCGAACCCGGCGAAGTCGTACGCCGCACAGCCGTCGTGGGAGACGATGCGCACCGTGTCGAGCGCGACGATCACCCGACGCAGCTTGAATGCGAGCTCGGGGACCTGCTCATCGAGCATGTTGACCGCCTGGTCGGCGGGCTGATACCCAGGGAGCCGCGCGAGGATCAACTGCTGGCCGAAGGGGAGCTTGGCGAGGGTGAAGCGCCCGGCGGCATCGGTGCGCGTGGAGCGCTTCGCGTTGACCGAGAGCACCTCCACGTTCGGGAGGGGGCGTCCCGTGGTGTCGGTCACCGTCCCGCGCAGGATACCCGCCTGCGCCGTGAGCTCGATCGGCGCGAGACCGGCGAACACCAGTACGGTGAGGAGTCGTCGCAGGCGCACGTGCATGCGGTCGAATCTACTCATCGCTTGAGCCGCTCCAGGAAGTGTGACCGCGCCTTCGCCACCTTGGGCGCCACCACCACCGCACAATACGGGTTCTGCGGGTTCCGCGCGAAGTAGTCGTCGTGGTACGCCTCGGCGGGCCAGAAGCGATCGAGCGGACGGACCTCGGTCACGATCGGTGCGTCCCATTGCGTCTGCGCCGCCGCGAGCGCCTCACGAGCCACCCGTTCTTGCTCGGCGTCGTGCGTGAAGATCGCCGAGCGATACTGGGGGCCCACGTCGTTCCCCTGCCGATCCTTCGTGGTGGGATCGTGGATCGTGAAGAAGACGTCGAGGAGATCCCGATACGAGATCTCACGCGAATCGAAGGTGAGCTGCACCACCTCGGCGTGCCCCGTCTGCTTGCCGCAGACCTGCTCGTAGGTGGGGTTGGCCACATGGCCACCAGCGTAGCCGCTCTTCACCGTGCGCACGCCGCGCAGCAGCTGATAGACCGCTTCGAGACACCAGAAGCAGCCACCGCCGAAGGTGGCGGTGGTCAGGTGGGAGGGGTCAGGGGTCAGGGGGGACATCGTGCGTCACCGATTCCCGTCGAACAGATAGCTGTACGCCTCGTAGCCTTCCGCCGTCAGCTGCTCCACCGGGACGAAACGAAGCGCCGCCGAGTTGATGCAGTAGCGCATCCCCGTGGGGCCGGGGCCGTCGGGAAAGAGATGGCCGAGGTGCGAGTCGCCCTGCGCGGAGCGGACCTCGACGCGCGTCATCCCGTAGGAGCGATCGGTGTGCTCGGTGATGTTCGCAGGAGTGACCGGCTGGGTGAACGACGGCCACCCCGTGCCGGAGTCGAACTTGTGGACCGAGGCGAAGAGGGGTTCGCCGGAGACGATGTCCACGTAGAGCCCGGGTTCGTGATGATCCCAGAACTCGTTCCGGAACGGGGGTTCGGTCGCGCTGCACTGCGTGACCTGGTACTGAAGGGGGGAGAGCCGCGCCGCGAGGGCGGGATCATCGGGGTTCTGCTTCGCCATGCGGGGAAAGATGCGGTGGAGGGACGGAACCTTTACAGGGTGGGTTGTGTTTGATGCAAGCACTCGCTTGCTTTCGATGCAAGCGACCACTTGCAACGCCATGTCAGAACCGACCAGACAACAGATCCTCGACGCCGCCGCCAAGGTCTACGCCGAAGCCGGGTTCCGCGGTGCGACCACCCGCCGGATCGCCGAAGTCGCTGGGGTGAATGAGGTTACCCTCTTCCGCCTCTTCGGGTCCAAGGCCAACCTCATCGATGAGGTCATCCGCTCCTGCCGCTCCGGGGACCAGATCCTCCTCGCGGAGCAGCCGGCGGACCCCGAGACCGAGCTCACGGCGTGGGCCGCCGCGAATCACGCCTTCATGGTCGAGCGACGCGGGATGCTCCGCTCGGTGATCGCCGAGCTCCACGAGCACCCGGAACACTCCGCCGACGCCGCCGATCATCCGATCGCCTCCTTCCGCGAGCTCCGCGCCTACGTCGATCGGCTCCACTCCGCCGGTCACGTGGCCTCGACCCGTGACGCGAACACCGCGTGCACGATGCTCCTTGGCACGCTCTTCACCGACGCCCTCCATCGCGACATGATGCCCTCGATGTTCCCACCGGCCGCCGAGGCGCCACGCGCCTATGTGCGACTCTTCCTCCGCGCGATCGGCGCGACCGCGGCGCTCATGCTGCTCCTCTTGGGCGCGCTGATGACGGCGCCGGCCCTCGCGATGGCGCAGGGCCCGTCGATGGCCGCGCCGACGACCCTCTCCCTCGCGGACGCGCTCCGGATGGCGGAGCGGAGGAACGAAGGGGTCGCGATCGCGGCCGCCGGCGTCCAACGCGCCCGTGGGCAACAGCAGCAGGTCGACGCCCAACGCAAGCCGCAGATCGCCGGCACGGTCGCGTACCAGCGCGCGATCCAGAACCAGTTTGCCGAGATCACGCAGCGCTTCGCCCCGCCCGCCGATTCGGCCGGCGGTGGTGGCGGCTTCACCGATAGCCCGGTCGCGCGGATCTTCGCGGCGCCCACGACGGCGATCTTCGCCCTGAACGCCACACAGAACCTCTATACGGCGGGCCGCATCCCCGCCGCCCGCGCCGGCGCGCGAGCCGGACGCTCCGCCGCCGAGATCGCATATACCGCCGCCAAGTCGCAGGCTGCCCTCGAGGTCGCCCAAGCGTACTTCGATGCCGTCGCCTCCGACCAGTTCGTCGCGATCGCCGAGAGCTCGCTCGTCCTGGTCGACCGCACCTTGGCGCAGGTGCAGCTGGCGCGCGAGGTCGGCACCGCGGCCGAGTTCGATCTCCTCCGCGCGACGGTCGCGCGCGACAACCAGCGACCGGTGGTAATCCGTGCCGAGGGGGCGCGCACCGCCGCCTATCTCCGCCTGAAGCAGCTGCTCGATCTCCCGCTCCATGCGCCGTTGACGCTCACGACGCCGATCCGTGATGACGCGGCCACGCGCGTCGATCCGACCGGCCCGCTCACCCTCGCCGACGATCGCACCCTCGTCCCCGACACCGCCGTCGCCTCACGAGCGCCGGTGCGTCAGGCGGAGGCGGCGGTCCGCGCGCAGGAGAGCGCGGTGCGCGCCGCGAAGCTCGCGCGACTCCCCGCCCTCCAGTTGAGCTCCAGTTATCAGCGCTTCGCCTATCCGCCGGACGGGAGCTTCCTCCCCTCGGCGCTCGATCTCTACTTCCCGAACTGGAACGTCTCCCTCGGCCTCACCGTCCCGGTACTCGCGGGTGGCCGTCTGCGCGGCGAGCGGATGGTGGCCGAGGCGAATCTCGCCGAGGCGCAGCAGCGGTTGCAGCAGAGCCGCGAGGGCGCTGCGCTCGATGCGCTCCTCGCGCTCAATCAGTTCGCGCAGGCCGAAGCGGCCTATCTCGCCTCGGTGGGGACCGATGCCCAGGCGGCGAAGGCGTATCAGATCGCCGAGGTGCGCTTCAAGGAAGGGGTCTCGACGACCCTCGAGCTCACCGAGGTGCGCGTGCAACTCGAGCAGGCCCGTCTCCAACGTGTGAATGCCGCGCGTGACCTCGAGGTCGCCCGCCTCCGCCTCGCCCTCCTGAAGGACCTCCCGCTCCCCATCCCGGGAGCCCGCTGACCATGTCGATCCATCTCCACTCGTTGAGGAAGTCACCGATGTCCCGCCGTCTCGTCGCCTCCGTCCTCGTCTCTTCCGTCGTGCTCTCCGCCTGTGGCGGCGCGCCGGAGTCCGACGCCTCATCCACGGCGGTCACCGTCCAGCTCGGGCCGGAGGGGATCGCCGTCGCCCAGCCGACGATGCTGGCCTCGGGTCCGATCCTCTCCGGGGCGCTCGTCGCCGACCGCACCGCGCAGATCCGTGCCGAGGTCCCGGGCTCGGTGCTTCAGGTGCTGCGTGATCCCGGCGCCGTGGTGGCCGCCGGGACCTCGCTCGCCAAGATCGACGACCGCGCGATCAGCGATCAGTTCCTCTCGGCGCGCTCCGGTGTGGCGGCGTCGGAGGCCGCCGCCGATCTCGCGGCGCGTGAACTCGCTCGCGCGGAGAAGCTCGGCGCGGCGGGAGCGATCGCGGAGCGCGATCTCGAGAATGCGCGACGGGCCGACCTCGTGGCGAAGACCGCGCTGTACGATGCGCGCGCCCGTCTGGCGCAGGCGCAGAAGCAGGTCGATGCGACGAATGTGCTGACGCCCTATGCGGGCATCGTCAGTGAGCGGTTCGTGAATCCCGGGGATGTGGTGGCGCCAGGCGCGCCCCTCTTCGTGGTGATCGATCCCGCGACGATGAAGCTCGAGGCGGCGGTGCCGGCGGCGCAGTTGGCGCAGGTGCGCGTCGGCGCGCCGGTACGGTTCGCGGTGACCGGCTATCCCGGGCAGACCTTCGAAGGACGGATCGCCTCGATCAATCCGGCGGCGGATCCGCAGACACGGCAGGTGCGGCTCACCGTGCGCATCCCGAACAGCGGGAACCGCCTCGTGGCAGGGCTCTTCGCCGAAGGGCGCGTCGCCTCCGACGCGCGCGAGGCGCTCACCGTGCCGGAGGCGGCGGTCGACCGGCGCGGGCTCGCCCCCGCCGTCGTGCGGCTCCGCAACGGCGTCACCGAGCGGATCGAGGTCGTGCTCGGTGCGCGCGATGAGGCCGCGGACCGTGTGGAGATCACGCGGGGGCTCGCGGCGGGCGACACCATCCTCGTGGGCGCCGCCCTCGGGATCTCCGCCGGCACGCCGCTCCGCGTGAGCCCGCCGTCGGACACCGCCGCGCGCGGCAACTGAGGCGCCGACGATGTTCATCTCCGATTTCGCGATCAAGCGACCGCTGATCACCGTCGTCTCGATGGTGGCGCTGGTCGTCTTCGGGCTCTTCGCCCTCTGGCAGCTCGAGACCGACGAGTTTCCCGATGTCCAGCAGCCGATCATCAACGTCGCCATCCCCTATCCCGGCGCCTCGCCCGACGTGGTGGAACGCGAGGTGCTCGACCGCGTCGAAGAGGCGGTGAGCGGGATCTCCGGTGTCGACCGCATCAGCGGCGCGGCGCAGGACGGTTTCGCCAACGTCACCGTCTTCTTCGTCTTCGAGAAGGACCTGCAACAGGCCTCGCAGGACATCCGTGACAAGATCTCCTCCATCCGCGGTGAGCTCCCCCCCGAGATGAAGGAGCCGATCCTCACGCGCTTCGATCCAGCCGATCAGCCGATCGTGCAACTCTCCCTCAACTCGAGCACGCTCGCCGCGCCGGCGCTGACGCGAATCGCCGATCCGGGGGTGACGCGCGCGTTGCGCTCGATCGCCGGTGTCGCCGAGGCGACGGTGGTCGGGGGGGTCGAGCGGGAGCTGACGGTGGAGCTCAAGCCGGCGGCGTTGACGGCGGCGGGCATCAGCGTGGCCCAGGTCGTCGGGGCGTTGCAGACGCAGAACCTCGCGGTTCCCGTCGGGCGACTCAACGGCACCCTCGATGAGCGCGCGATCCGGCTCAAGGGGCGCCTGGAGCGTCCGGAGGACTTCCTCGCGCTGGTCGTCGCGGAGCGCGGCGGGCGCGCGATCCGCTTGGGCGAGCTCGCCGAGGTGCGCGATGGGACGGCGGAGCCGCGGACGGCGGCGCTCTACAATGGGCGCGATGCCGTCGGCATCATGATCAAGAAGGCCAAGGGGTATTCGACGACCGAGGTGGCGACGAAGGTGCTCGCGGCGGTCGAGGAGATCCGTCCCTCGTTGCCGGCCGGGACGACGATCGATGTCGTGCAGAACTCCGGCGATCGCGTCGAGCGCTCGGTCGCGAATGTGCAGCAGACGCTGATCGAAGGAGCGATCCTCACCGTCCTCGTCGTCTTCCTCTTCCTGAACTCGTGGCGCTCCACCGTGATCACGGGGCTCGCGCTCCCGATCTCGGTGCTCGCGAGCTTCATCGCCGTCTGGGCGTTCGGCTTCACGCTCAACACGATGTCGCTCCTCGGGCTCTCGCTCGCGATCGGGATCCTGATCGATGATGCCATCGTGGTCCGCGAGAACATCGTACGGCATGTGGAGATGGGGAAGGATCACTTCCGCGCCGCGCATGAGGGCACCGATGAGATCGGGCTCGCCGTGGCGGCGACGACCTTCTCGATCGTCGCGGTCTTCGTCCCGATCGGCTTCATGTACGGGCTCTCGGGTGAATGGTTCAAGCCCTTCGCGCTCACGATCGCCTGTGCGGTGCTCGTCTCGCTCTTCGTCAGCTTCTCCCTCGATCCGATGCTCTCGGCCTACTGGCCTGACCCGGAGATCGAGCAGCACGAGCATCGGAGCTGGATCTCCAAGAAGCTCGTCGTCTTCAATCAGTGGTTCGACACGCAGGCGCAGCGGTACACGAAGGTCGTCGGGTGGGCACTCGATCATCGGATGGCGATGATCGCGCTCGCGGGGGTGAGCTTCGTCGG
>Ga0172372_10001584_pt1 | contig 35295 bp, 27 predicted proteins | sample LakKiv5m_2_FD_114544 | JGI IMG/M metagenome (GOLD analysis project Ga0172372, IMG submission 114544) | Freshwater microbial communities from Kabuno Bay, South-Kivu, Congo - kab_092012_9.5m | ecosystem: Environmental > Aquatic > Freshwater > Lake | place: Democratic Republic of the Congo... | reverse complement strand
TCGGTGGCGCCGAAGCAGCGATCGTCGACGAACGCCGTGACCTCGACGTGCTCGGCCAACAAAGGGAGGAACCCGGCGTTGTAGGTGGCGATCCCGCTGCGAGTCGGTGGCAGCGGAGTGAAGACGGCGATCCGGCGGATCGACCGACCGCTCACCTCTGGATCTGGCCGGGAAGCGACCGCACCGCAGCACTCTCGGTGTGGGTCACTTCCCGAGCGGCGACGTCCGGCGATCCGGTACCGATCGCCGTGTCCAACGAATCCAGCTGCGCCTGGAGCGCCGCCATCGTGGCCGACAGTCGGACGAGGTCGGTCTCCAGCCGGTCGCCCCGCCGGTCGGAACCGAGGATCTCGGCCCGAAGTGACGCCTCGATCCCGGCGAGGATCTGGGCCACATGATGGCGGTAGACCACCAGTCGGTTCTCCAGATCGGCCAGGGCTGCGACTCGGGCCTCGAGGTCGGCAACCGCGGCGACCATGGCCAGGTTGTGCTCCATCTGGTGCCGGGTGAGGAACCAGGTCAACTTGAGTACGACGCGCTTCACGAAACGATGCCTGGCCCCGGCTGGCACCGGCAGCCCGAGATCGGCGTGACGCCCGGCCCGCTCCAGATGAGGCTCGTTCTCCACCCCGATCACGGTAGCACTCGGCCAAGGGGCCGAATTCGGTTCGAGAAGGTCCGGTGTCATGTTGTCGTGCTCGGGAGCGACGCCGATGACGACGGCCGATGTCAGCCGGTGAAGCTGGGCGTCTCCTCGACGATGAGAGTGAACGTCTGGTAGGTGGCGAAGGTCTGCTCGTCGACCCCCTCGGTCACCGTCGCCGGTAACGAACTCCCCGTCAGGCCACTCGTGAGTCGGTACAGCAGACGCATGGTGAATGAGTAGGCACCGGCCTTCGTGGGCGTGCCCGTCAGTTCTGCGCAACTCGTCGGGCCGATCTGACCGGCGACGTCGAGCAGGTTGATGTGGAAGCCGGTGTCGACGAGTTCGATCAAGCGGCCATCGGTCGAGGGACGCAGCTCGATCGCGAACAAGCCGCCGGCGCCGCCGTTGCCGCCGTTGCCGCTCGAGCCACCGAGACCACCGTCGTGCGAAGCCGAGACGAGTTCACAACTCTCCACCGTGTACGGATCCGTCACTGTGGGTGTGAAGACGAACTGGCCATCCTGGCTAATACCCGGCACATCCCCGCCTCCAAAAAAGGCATTGCCGCCGTCACCGCCCCTGCCACCGCTGTTGCTGGAGTACAGCGTGCCGCGCGTGCCGCGCGGCAGTTCGGTCGATCCGACGAACTCCGGATGCCAGGTCGCACTGGCGAGGGTGTAGGGCACCCGGCACAACGGATCGCCGGTGGCGGCACCGCTGGCATCCACGGCGTAGAAGTCCATGGTGTGGGTGCCCGGGGCCATGCTCAGTGCGGCGCGGATGTCGGCCACCGACCCTGTGGGCAGACCACTCACGAATGCCGAGTCGACCAGCACCGACGCCCCGTCCGGTCCCAGTCCGTCGGCCCCGATACGCAGCCACCCGGTGCCTCCGAAGGTGCTGGTGACGGTGAACGTGTCGCTGTCGGTGAGATCCGACTTCGAGAACGCCACGTCACACGACGCGATGCTCGTGTAGACCGTCGCCGGCACGACGAGTGTGGTCGGCGCTCCGGGGGCTACCGGGTCGACCGGTGTGGCGCCCGAGACGCTGCGGGACGAGACCACCATCTGGACGGCCAACCCCAGGGCGACGATGGGCACGAGCAGGAGGCGACGGAGCGGTGACTTGGTCTCGAGGGCCGCAGGCATGCCGCAGGGTACATCCGGCGGTCATGTGCACACCGTCGGCGCATCGTGCTCCCGCTCGGGGCGACCTCGCCCGGCTGTGCTCAGGGGCCTGCTCCATCGGGGTCGACGACGCGATGGGCGAGAGGCTGCTCCACCCAGCGGACCTCGTTGCCGGGATCGGGGAGCGGGAGGCGCATGGTCGTCAGGTCAGCCGGATCCGGATCGGACCCTTCGCCGTTGACGGATCGACGCGGCGCTTGCCCTGGGTGATCTCGACCCTGCCCTCGGCGGCGAGACGTCGGGCTGCGGCCCGCGTCGGTTCCATGAGCGACTGCCACTCCTCGGCGCCGACTGCCCGCGCCGCCTCGCTCGGACAGATGGAACTGCTCCGGGCCCGATCGGCAAGTAGCCGCAGGATCGCCGACTCGAGTTCCCGATCGGTCGGCGTCACCCCGCGCTGGCGACAGGCGCGCGAGCAGTGCCGCACCTCGTCCCATGAACGCTCCCACTTCTTGCGCCACTGCATCGTGCGTCCGCACACGATGCACACCTTCGGCTCGGGCTGTGTCACCGCCGAGAAGGTATCGAGTAGGGATCCGATCACCTGATCGCTGCCGTCAGTTCGATCCTGATCGACGCGTCGTCGGCCTCAATCAGAATGCAGCGGAGGCAGCGACACCGACGCCGACGGCGACCATGCCGATCATTGCCGCACTTCCAGGGTGGACCTCGGTCCCGGCGACGTTGATCCCGCCGGCGATGGCCTCGAGTTGCTCTGCCGTGAGTTTGTCGCCATGCGCTTCCAAGAAGGCGTCCTTGATCTCGTCGGGGGTGCAGTCGAACCCCTCGGCGAGCACGAGGGCGTGAACATCGGCAGGGTCGTTGCTGAGCGCCGTGAGGCGCTCAGCCAGGGCCTCGTCGCTCTCGACATGCTGGACGAACCGGGTTGCTTCGGCGGCACTCATCTTTTTCCTCCGACGTAGTCGACCTCGGGAAGGCTACTGCGTCGTCGGATCCTGTGGTCGGAGGCTCCCGTTGCGGCGCGAGAGGAGGCTCGCGATCGAGTTGTCGGCGTTGACGCGCCCGGGGCTGGGTGCGCACGTGACTCCGAGACTGCGCCCTGCTCAGGGCCGATCACGGTGGATTAGGGTCGGGACGTTCGCCGTCGTCACACCGACCAGTGAGGATTGGACACGTTGTGAACGAGCAGCGGGGGGCCCTCCGGCCCGAGCGCCACCAGGTCATTGCGTTCTTGGGCCCCAGTCTGCCGCTCGATGAGGCCTGCCAGCGCTTCCCGGGCGTGTACTTCCTCCCCCCGGTGTGCCAGGGCGACCTGTTGAGCGCATGGGAGATGCATCGGCCGGATGTCATGGTCGTCATCGACGGTGAGTTCGGGCAGTCGCTGTCGGTCTGGCACAAGGAGATCCTCTTCGTGCTCTCGCGGGGCGTCCACGTGGTCGGGGCGTCGTCGATGGGTGCGCTGCGGGCCGCCGAACTCGAGCGATTCGGCATGGTCGGCGTCGGTGAGGTGTTCCGTCATTACTCGGGAGCGTTCCTCACCGCCGACGAAGACGTGGCGCTGCTGCACGGGGACGCCGAGTGGAATTGGACACCGCTCACCTGGCCGTTGGTCAATTGTCGGGCGACGGTCTCCGCATTGCGAGCTGCCGGACTCGACGAGGCGCTCGGCGCGCAGCTCGACGACGCGCTCGCCTCGCTGCACTTCTCCCAACGGGTGGAGCCCGCGTTGGCCGACGCGCTGGCCCGTCAGGGGGTGGCCGCCGCCGCCGCTGTGGCGCGTCGCTTCGCTGAGTCGTACGTCGACCAGAAGAAGCTCGACGCCCTGGCCGGCATCGAGCACGGGTTGCAGTTGGCTGGCACCCCGGTGCCGGAGTTCGAGAAGCCACTGCATCTGTTCGGCCGCATCGGCGAGTCGATGTGGGAGACGGACACGCTGGTTCCGAGTTCGCAGACTCCGCTGCGCCGTTATGAGCTCGTGAACGACGTGGCGCTTCATGACGATGAATTCGAGGCGCTCTCGCAGCGGGCTCTCGACCGTCGTCTCGCCCTCGAGTACGCCGCCGAGGCGGGTATTGAAGTCAGCGATGCGGACGTGGCGGACGAACGGGCCCGCTTCCTGGTGACCCGAAGCATCACGCCGGAGATCCTCGACGACTGGCTCGCTGACAACGACCTCGATCACATCGGGTTCGAACGTCTGATTCGCGAAGAGGCGTTGCGTCGCCACATGCAGCGATGGGTTCTCGACCTGCAGCTCTATGGTCGCAATCGCAAGTTGATCCTCGACCAATTGCGGCTCGAGGGCCGCTACCCGGAGGCCGTGCGTCAGGCTGCCCGGCGGCGCAGGCTGGCCGACGCCCGACCACCGATGGCCTGGCCCACCGACCCGCAGCAGATCATCGAACTCCTCACTCGCCATTCCCTGTCCACCGGGTGGCGTCCGGTCGCTCCAGTCGATCGTCTGGTCGATGACCACGGGTTCGACAACATCATCGGGATGCTGTGTGCCCTCCTAGACGCAGCCAGCGCCCGTGAAGAGGCCGACGCCCGCTGGGTGCGACTGGCGGCGGTGTTCGGCGCCGACCTCGAGGAGAGGACGTCGCCCACGGCGGCGTCGGCCGTGTCGACCGCTGGCACGGAGGTCGATGGAGGGGCCCCGCCGCCAGTCGCCCCATTATCGACCCCGACTCCGCGGAGAGTGGATCTGTCCGCTGATGAGGTGGCATCGAGCAGCCGAGCCATGGTGCGCAAGGTCCATCGCACGCTCGAGTCTCAGCAGGCCGGGGCGGTCGTCGAAGCTGCCGTCGCGCTCGGCGTCTTCGACAATCTGTCGGGGCCGCTGTCGTCTGCTGAGTTGGCGGCCCGGATCGATGCGGACCCCGGGCGCCTCGAGCGGCTGTGTGTGGCGCTTCGAGCGATGAGCCTGCTGGAAGGGGGTCCCGACGGTTGGTCGCTCACCTCGGCGGGTGCCGTGCTCGACGACGCCCATCCCGTCTCGTTGGCTCCTTATGCGCGCGATCTGACCCGCGTGTCGCGGCCTGCTTGGGCCCGTTTGGCCGACATCGTTCGGGGCGCGCCGGTCGTGGAGGTCGCAGGCGACGTCGACACCGACCGTGCGTTCTGCGCAGCGACGTGGGGCATCGGCATGGACGTGGAGGCGGCGGCGCTCGTGCCGGCCGACTTCGGGGGCCACGTGGTCGACTTCGGCGGTGGACTCGGTCGATTGGCCACGACCATTGCCCGGCGGGCGCCGAGGGCGCAGGTGTCGGTCGTCGAGCGACCAGAGGTGGTCGAGCGGACTCGGGTGGCGGTCGCCGGGTCGCGGGTGTGGGCCGGCCCGCTCGATGAGTTGTCTCGTCCTGCAGACTTCGTCGTGATGACCCGGGTGCTGCTCACGTTGCCCGACGAGCAGGCGGTTCCGATGCTGCGGGAGTTGGCGGCCCGCTGCACACCCGATGCCACTCTGTGCGCGGTCGACGCCGTGCTCGACGGTTCGCCTGGCCCCTCCATGATCGACCTCTTCTCGCTGGTCCGCAGCGGGGGCGGTGCCCGCACCGAGCAGCAGTGGCGCACACTCTCCGCCGCCAGCGGTTTCGCCTTGGGCGAGGTGCGGCCATTTCCGGCACCGTTCTCCACCATCCTCATGACCAGGAGTGCCTCCGGGGAAGGAGCAGTGTCCTGATGCCGAACGATGATTCCACCGGCTCGAGCCGGCGCCACCGAGGACTCGAGCGGTTCGACGAGCAGTACCTCGACAAGATGCCGGTCGAGGTGGCTCCCGAGAGGACGTTCGAGGAGCGCGCCATCGGCGATGTGGTCAATCCCCTCGAGCAGATCAACTCGGTGTTCAAGCGGACGGCCTCGCGGCTGTGGCTCGGGGTGGCCGGGCTGACCGCTCTGGTCGCCGCGGTCGTGGTGTGGGGTTTCGTGGCCGAGCAGATCGTCACGACAACGGCCGAGGTCGTGCTGCTGCCGCAGTCGGGGCTCCAGCCAGTGACCGTGCTCACCAACGGTCTGGTCGAGGAGGTTTCGGTGGTGTCGGGTCAGACGGTCGATCAGGGCGAGAAACTCGGCGTGATCGCCGTGCCGGGCGGCGTTCCGGTGACGGTCACGGCGCCGGTATCGGGAACGGTCGTGTCGGTGGACACCACCAGTGGCTACCCGATCACTGCCGGGGCGACGTTCGTCGAGATGGCCCGGGAAGGGGAGCTCACGGTGGCCATCGGGCTGTTGAGCCCGGCAGCGGTGGGGTCGGTGGCAGAGGGGCAGTCGGTCACCATCGCGATACCCACGGTCAACGAGACCCGCTACGGGCGCATGGTCGGCACCGTCGAGTACGTGGCCAATCTGCCGATCGCCCAGGGTCGGGTGCTGGAGTTGGTGGGCAACGCGGCGACGGCGACGGCGATCTTGCAGTCCGGACCGGCCTACGAGATCGGTATACGTCTGAGCCGGGCCGAGACGTCATCAGGTTTCGAGTGGACGGTGGGTGATGGGCCGGAACGGGCACCCGAACTGGGAACCAATGGCCTCGCCTTCGTCGAGGTGTTGCGCACGTCGCTGGCATCCAGGGCGTTCGACTGATGGCCGCCACCGCCGCTCCGCCCGCAGCCGATCCTGTGGTCGGCGACGCTCCGAGCGGGAGCCCGACGCGCGTGCACGTGCCCACGGTGCTCCAGTACGAGGTCACCGAGTGTGGAGCGGCGTCGCTCGGCATGGTGCTCGCCCACTATGGCCGGTGGGTTCCGCTGAGCGAGCTGCGCGAGGTGTGCGGCGCGTCGCGTGATGGCACCACCATGGCTGATCTGCTCCGGGGTGCTCGTCACTACGGCCTCGACGGGTTCGGTTCCTTCCTTCGGCCGGCGAGTCTCGCCAAGAACGGCTTCCCGGTCATCCTGTTCTGGAAGGGCGCGCACTTCGTCGTGCTCGAGGGGATGGACGGCACGGGGGCGTACCTGAACGACCCCGCCATCGGCCCCCGAAAGGTCTCGCTCGAGGAACTCGAGCAGGACTACGCCAAGGTGTGTCTCACATTGCGGCCCGCCGCAGAGTTCAGCGCCGGCGGCGTGAAGCCCCGAGCGTGGGCCAGCGTGCTGCGACGCGGTCGCAGCACGCTCGGCGAGGTGCTGGCCGTCGTGGCGGTGGGCCTTCTGGCGACCGTACCCGGGTTGGGCCTGGCTGCTCTTTCGAAGGTGTTCATCGACTCTGTGCTCGTCGCTCGGAATCGATCGGCGGCGTGGTCGATCATCGGCGCGCTGGCCCTGATCATCGTGTTGCAGGCTCTGCTGCAGTGGTTCCAGCAGAGGGTTCTCATCAGGGTGGCCGTCGGCTTGACCGTGCTCGAGTCGTCGAAGTTCGTGCACAAGGCACTGCGCCTGCCCGAGAAGTACTTCGTGGCCCGTTCGGTCGCCGACCTCTCACAGCGAGTGCAGTACAACCGGGAGGTCGTGAGTCTCCTCACCGGGCGGTTGGCGACGGTGGGCATCGGATCGATCGTGGTCGTCGTCTATGGCGTAGCGATGTTCTTCATCGACCCGCTGCTCGCTCTCGTCGCGGTGGGTCTGACACTCATCAACGTGTTCGCACTGCGGTCGGCGTTGGCCAGGCGACGTGACACGGCGCGCTTGCTCGTACAGCAGCAGTCGATGTTGCGCCAGGTGACTGCGTACAGCGCGATCACGCTCGAGACGATCAAGGCGTCCGGGCTGGAGAGCGACGCCTACGCCCGGTGGGAGGGCACGGCAGTCAACGTGGCCACTGCCCGCCAGGAGATCAACGTCAGGACGGCGATCGGCAACGCCATCCCGACATTGCTGAAGGCGCTCGTATCTGCAGTCGTGCTGGGCGTCGGCGCCCTGCAGGTCATCAACGGCCAACTCGCGCTCGGCTCGCTGATCGCCTTCCAGGTCCTGGTCAGCTCGTTCTCGGGACCGCTCAACGATCTCGTGGGCTTCGCCTGGCTCTTCCAACAGGTCCAGAACCTGACCGGCCGTCTCGACGACGTGCTCGAGGAGGAGCTCGACGCGAGTTGCGACCCGGCCGTCCAGACCATGGCGCTCGGTGATTCACCGCCCCGCCTCGAAGGCCGGGTGCGGCTCGACGATGTGACGTTCGGTTACAAGTCGACGGCTCCACCGCTCATCTCGGGGTTCTCGCTCGAGGTTCCCCCCGGTTCACGGGTCGCCGTGGTTGGCGCGTCGGGAAGCGGCAAGTCGACGCTGGTGCGACTGCTCGCCGGCCTCTATCGGCCATGGGAGGGTCGGGTGCTGATCGACGGCTGCGAGCGTCGGGCCATCCCCAGGTCGGTACTGGCCCAGTCGGTGGCTATGGTCGATCAGCGCATCGCGCTCTTCTCCGGCACCGTGCGCGACAACCTCACGCTCTGGGATCCGTCGGTGTCCGACGAGGCGCTCGTGGCTGCATGCCGTGATGCGTGCATTCATGACGACATCGTGGCTCGCGTGGGGTCGTACGGGGCGATGATGTCCGATGGCGGCGGCAACTGGTCGGGCGGGCAGCGTCAGCGCCTGGAGATCGCGCGCGCGCTGGTGCGCGATCCATCGGTGCTGCTGCTCGATGAAGCGACGTCGGCGCTCGATGCCGAGACCGAGGCCGAGGTAGACGCCGCCCTGCAACGCCGGGGCTGCACCACCGTCACCGTCGCCCATCGTTTGTCGACGGTGCGCGACGCCGATCTGATCCTCGTCATGGAGAAGGGCAGGGTCGTGGAGATGGGCCGGCATGACGAACTCATGGCTCTCGGCGGCACGTACACCTCGTTGGTGCAGGAGTGAGCACCCCTCTCGCCGACGACGGACGGGTCGGTCTCACCGACGTCACCGTCGGCCCGGCCGTCGTCGAGCAGTCGGGCACTTGGGCGTTGATCGAGGGCACGGTCACCGTGTTCCTGGCGTCGGTGCGAGACGGCTCGCCCGGGCGGCGAACTCCCGTTGCCGTGGTCGATGCACCCGCCGTGGTGGCCCTGCCCGAGGCGCCGTCGGGTCGGGGCTGGGTCCTGGGACGGTCGCGTGCGAGCCTTCGCCCGATCGAGGAGTCGGGGTGGGATCCGGCGACCACGGACGCGGCCGTGCGGACCACGTCCGAACTCCTGCTCGGGGTGGTACGCACTGCGGTCTCACCTCCCGTCGACCGGGTGACTCGGATCGGGACGCGACCGACATTCGTTTCGGCCGGCCGCGCGGCTTCGGTCGACCAACTTCGTTGGGTGCGCCCGGTCGAAGGTCAAGTGAGGCTCGGTGGCGTGGTGCTGCGGCCCGATGGCGCGCCGGTGGGGCCGCATCTGCCCCTCGTCGACCCGACCAGCTTCGCCGTGCTGTCTGCTTCGCCTCTCGACGACGTCGCCGCACCTGAGGCGGTCGAGGGAGTGCGGTGGCTGTGGAGTGTGGCCTGTGCTGTCATCGTCGAGTCGGCGGCAGCCCGGGCCGAGACCGAGCGTCAGGTGGTCGAGCGCGCGCGCGACGCCGATGTCGCAATCGAGACCGGGGCGGTGCGGCTGCTCGTCCGTGAGATCACCGAAGACGGGGCACCGGCCATGCCCGTGGTCGCCGATCCGTTGGTGGCCTGTGCGACCATCGTCGGGCATGCGGCTGGTTTCGAGGTCGTTGCTCCCCGCGGCGGATTTCGAGGGAGGGAGGGGACTTCGGCGATGCGGGCGCTCGCCACCTCGTCGGGCCTGTTCGTGCGCACTGTCGTGCTCGATTCGAACTGGATGGCCGAAGCGGTCGAACCGATGATCGGTTTCCGTCCCGACGGCGCTCCGGTCGCCATCGTGTTCCGCCGTTCAACTGCGTTCCTCGTGGAGGCCGACGGCACCGAGCACGCAGCTGGCGCTCCCGATGCACCAGAGATCATCAACAAGGCGTTCGTCTTCTCGAAGCCCCCGGGCGGCACCGACTTCACCGGTGGTTCACTGCTCCGCCGGGCGATGCGGGGGCAGGCTCCGGCCGTGCGGGCGAGTCTCCTGTGGTCGGTGGTCCTCGCCGCTGTCACCCTCACCGTGCCCTTGGCGTCGGGGGTGGTGTTCGGAGAGATCATCCCGTCGGGGGACACGGCCCGACTGTTGTGGCTCATCGTCTGCCTCGTCGCCGCTGCAGCAGCCGTCCTTCCGCTGCAGATCGCCGCCACCGCGGCCAACTCGCGTCTCGAGGCGACCGTCTCGCTGAACCTGCAGCGGGGCATCTGGGCCCGAGTGCTGCGCAGCCCCGTCACCCTGGTGCACCGGCTCGGTCCAGGTGACCTGACAGTGCGACTCTCTGCGCTGGAAGGGGCGCGTGACACGGTGGAGCAGTTGGTGCTCGGCGCGTTGCCGACGATGATCGGGGCCTTCATCGCCGTGTTCGTGCTGTTCCTCTACGCGCCGAGCCTGGCGTGGTTCGCACTGGCCTGGGCGGCCGTCGTGCTGACGGTCAGTGTCGGCATGGCCATTCGGGTCGCCAAGGCGCAGCGCGAGACCGACATCGCCACTGGCGAGGTCAACGGCTTCCTGTTCCAGGTGCTGGGCGCGATCCCGAAGTTGCACGTCGCCGGGGCCGAGGCCCGGGCATTCGCTGCCTGGGCCGAGCGTTTCCGGGGCGCGGTGGGGCAGCGCCTCACGGTGGCGTCGGCGCACCAGGTCCTCCTCGGCGCAGTGCTCGGGCCGATGGCCACCCTCGTGCTGTTCATGGCGGTCGCCCTCACCAATTCGATCGACCAGGTCGGCACGTTCATCGCATTCCAGATGACCTACGGATTGTTCCTCGGGGGGATCAGCGCCTTCACCGGTGCCCTTGCCGTGCTCATCCAGCAGAGGCCGGCCCTCGAGCGAGCGGTGGAGCTGGTGAACCAATCGGCCGAGTCGGGTCTGGGACGGACCGATCCCGGCCCACTGCGTGGTGACGTGTCGCTGCGCAATCTGAGCTTCCGCTACCAGCCCGACTCCCCGATGGTGCTCGACGGGCTCGACCTCGACATCGCCGCCGGTCAGATGGTGGCGATCGTGGGCCACTCGGGCTGCGGCAAGTCGACGATCCTGCGCCTGCTGCTCGGATTCGAACAACCGGAGCAAGGATCGGTGCTGTTCGACAATCAGGATCTGGCCACACTCGACGTCGAGTCGGTGCGTCGCCAGCTCGGCGTGGTGCTGCAGGACGGCCAGCTGATGCCCGGCTCCATCTTCCAGAACCTGTCGGGCTCGGCCACCATCTCCGAAGCCGACGCGTGGGACCTGGCCGAACTCGTTGCGCTGGCCGACGACATCAAGGCCATGCCGATGAAGCTCGAGACGATGACCACGATGAATGGAGGAGCGTTCTCCGGTGGCCAGCGACAACGTCTCCTGATCGCCCGGGCATTGGCGTCGAAGCCGCGAATCCTGCTGCTCGACGAAGCGACGTCGGCGCTCGACAACGTGACGCAGAGGATCGTCACCCGCAACCTCGCTGCGGTCGGTATCACCCGGATCGTCGTGGCCCACCGCCTGTCGACCATCGTCGACGCCGACCGGATCGTGGTGCTCAGCAGAGGGAGACTGGCAGAGAGCGGAACCTACGACGAACTGATGGACCAGCGGGGCGCATTCCATGCGTTGGCCACTCGTCAGGTCGTTTGAGAAGGGCCGACGAACCTCAATGACCGATGTGGCCAACGAGCCGGGGGTTCCAGACGACGTCCACCCTCCCATCGTGATGCGAGGGGTCGAGCACCGCGCATCCAAGGAGTGGCTGCGAGGCACACACCGCGCCATGGATCCGAAGTTGACGCTCGATCGCATCCGCGCCCATCTGCCGAAGGCGGGCATCACCCGAGTGGCCGACATCACGGGCCTCGACACCATCGGCATCCCTGTCGTGGTGGCCGTTCGTCCGGCGTCGGGTTCACTTGCGGTCGAGGCCGGCAAAGGGGTGACGCTGCACGCTGCCGCTGCCTCGGCATGCATGGAGGCGATCGAGCGGTTCGTGGGTGAGGAATGCAGGATCGTCGACGTGGTGGCCAGCCCGCGTGAGGTTGCCGACCGACTGGCTGTGCCGGCCAGCGAGTTCGTTCTCCTGCGACATTCGGTGGTGCCCGACTGGCGTTCGTATGCCTTCACCGAGATGACGAATCTGGTCGACGGGACGGAGGTACTCGCCCCGGAACTCTTGGTGCGCCTGCCGGCCGAACAGGGATCGATCATCGGCATGCCGTGGGCCTCGTCGTCGAACGGCTTGGCATCGGGCAATCATCTGCCGGAGGCATTGTGTGCCGGGCTCTACGAGGTGGTCGAGCGCGATGCCACCAGTTGCTGGGATGTCGCCAGAGCCAACGGGCACGAAGGACTCATGGTCGATCTCGACTCGCTGGAGGGCGACGTGATCTGTGGGGTCGTCGAGAAGGTGCGCCAGGCCGACGCCGACACTGCGATCCTGTGGAACCCGACCGAGATGGGCATTCCCACGTGCACCGCGTACGTGTGGTCGAACGGTGGGGGCGTGGGCGTCTACAAGGGATACGGATGTCATCTCGATCCCGAGATCGCCATGTTGCGGGCCGTCACCGAGGCGGTGCAGGCCCGCACCATCTTCGTCGCTGGGGCCCGAGACGACCTGCTGCGGGCCTCGTTCAAGTCGATGCGCCGTTCCGACGTGCATGGCTCCCGGCGGTTCCATGAGAACTGCCGAACCGTGTCAGTCGACCAGATCCCGAATCGGGCGACCGGCACCTTTCACGGCGATGTGCACGTGCTCATCACCGAACTGAAGCGTTGCGGTTTCGACAAGGTGCTTGCACGTGAGCTCGATGCCTCGGCCTTCGACGTATCGGTGTGCCGGGTGCTCGTGCCCGGCCTCGAGCCTTATCGGTTCCCGTGGGTCGCAGTGACCGATCGGGCGAAGCACTTCGTCCCTCCTGACCTGTGACCCGACACCTGAATCGCCCCGGGTAGTGCGCGTTCTCTGGGGTGCCCTGAGTTTGGGTATCGGGTCTGCTGCGCGTTGATCAACACTTCGGCGCATCAACTCGAGCCCTTCATCAGACGATTGAGGATTCGTCCGGAACGCTCGAAAGTGACAGCGCCTCAGATCCCTTCGACTACAAGGGAGTGAAGCGCGCTCGGAGGGACTCGAACCCCCAACCTTCTGATCCGTAGTCAGATGCTCTATCCAATTGAGCTACGAGCGCAGCGCAGAAGACGATACCGGCCCGGTCGGGCCCTCGGGAAATCCTCTCCGGGTGCGTTCGGTCGGCGATTCGCCAGCCCGGAGCACGAAATCGACACGCCCTACTCTTCGGGGTGCGACCGAGGGTTCCCTGCTGGAGGCGAACGCATGCGACTCGAACACCCGGAGCCGTTCGGGGCCCGCTGGCGGGCGAGGTGGATCTGGGACCGCCCACCCACCCTGCGACTCGACACCGCCACCCGGGCCGTGCTCGACGACCCCACCGACCACATCGCCCTGCTGCGGCGCGAACTGCACCTCGATGCCGTGCCCGCTTCGGTGCCGGCGCGCCTGTGGACCGATGGCCGTCATGTGCTGCGCGTCAACGGCGTCGAGCTGGCGCGCGGTCCGGTGCGCAGCGATCCTCGTGCTGCGCATTACGACGTCGTCGACCTCGCGCCGTACCTGGTGTCGGGCGACAACGTGCTGGCCATCGTGGCCCGTCACTTCGGACGGGCGACCTCGTGGTGGATGCCCGCGCCGCCCACCTATTCGATGGGGTCGGGTTCGTTGGTGTTCGAGGCGCTCGTCGGCGACGAGTGGATCGTGTCGGATCGTTCATGGACGACCGCGCCCCAGTCGCCGTGGACGCCCGTGGCCATCCCCGGTGACGTCGCCTGCCTGCCCATCGAATGGTTCGACGCCCGGGTGCATCCCGACGGCTGGGATCGCCCCGGGTTCGACGCGTCGGCGTGGAAGGGCGCGCGTGAGATCACGCCGTTCAGCACTGGCGGGCACGGTGATCCGCATCCGCCCAGCGAGCCGTTCGGGATGCTGCGACCTCCCGTGCGTGTGGCGTTCACCGGGGGAGCGGTGCACGAGGCGGCGCTCGTCGGATCCGGCCCGGTCATGGGCGCGGCGCTCTCGGACGATCCGGTGCGTCAGGTGCTGGCCGACGAGGACTGCGTGCGCGCTGGTGCCGGTGAGGCACCGGCCGAACTGCTGCGCTTCGACCTCGGCCGTATCGCCGCCGGCACCGTGCGTTTGCACGTGCGAGGGGCGACAGCGGGAACCGTCATCGATCTCGCCGCCGCCGAAAACCTCGATGACGCCGGACTGCTCGTCACCCTGGGTCAGCACGCCGGTCTGCGCTACGTGTGCGCCGACGGTGACGCTGAGTTCGAATCGCTCGATCTCGTCGGCACCCGGTACCTGCACGCGTCGGTGCGCACCCCGGACGGCGCGGCATCGCCGAAGATCGACCTGGCCATCGCCGATCGGCATCGGCCCCGCCCGGCGGGCGCGTCGTTCGAGTGCTCCGATCCATTGCTGAACGAGATCCACGCCGTCGGTCTGCGCACCGTCGACCTCAGCGCGCTCGATGCCTATGTCGACTGTCCGACGCGCGAACAACGAGCATGGACGGGCGACTCGGTGGTGCACCAGACCGTCGATCTCGTCAGCAATCCGGATTGGTCGATGCCGATCTGGCATCCGCAACTGGCGGCCATGGCCCGCACCGACGGCATGTTGCACATGGCGGTGGCCTCGGACTTCGCCGCCGACGATCGGACCTTCGTGCCCGACTGGTCGCTCATGTGGGTGCATTCGGTGTGGAACCTCTACCGCTACACCGGCGATCGTGACGTCGTGGCCGAACTGCTGCCTGCGGCCGAACGCACGTTGCGTTGGTTCGAATCGTTCCTCGCCGCCGATGGTCTGCTGCATCACGTCACCGGCTGGGTGTTGATCGACTGGGCCAGTTTCTACTCCCGTGGCTGCTCGTCGACGCTCAACGCCGTCTGGGCCCGCGCCCTCGAGGACTTCGCCGAGATGAGCGAATGGGTGGGCAACGTCGGTTCGGCCGAGTGGGCCCGAGGTCGTCACGCCGGTGTGCGTGACGGCTTCGACGTGTTCTGGGACGAGGGTCGTGGTGTGTACGTCGACCACATCGTCGATGGCGTGCCGCAACGCCCCGCGGCCCAGCATCCGGGTGCCGCGGCGCTGTGGGCCGGACTCGTGCCCGCTTCGCGCATCGACCGCGTCGTGGCGGGCATCACCGACCGGTCGCGGCTCATCAACCACTCGTTCGTGATGGACCCGGTCACGCCCACCGGGGGATCGACCGGCTACCAGTTCATGCTCAGCGGCTACCCGGCGCCCGAATGGGACGCCGAGACGCAGATGGTGGGGGCCGAACCGTTCTTCCGCTTCGTGGTGCACGCCGGTCTGGCCCGTGCGGGTCGGGCCGATCTCATCGCCGATCTGTGTCGCGACTGGAAGGTATTCCTCGACGCCGGCGAGACGTCGTGGCCCGAGTGCTGGACGGGTGGCACCCGCTGCCACGGATGGTCGTCGACGCCGACCGCCGATCTGGTGCGGTTCGTGCTCGGCGTCACGCCGGCCGAACCCGGCTACGCCGCCGTGCGCGTCGCACCCGCGCTGGGCGGGCTGGAGTGGGCGCGGGCCACCGTTCCCACGCCGCACGGTCCGATCACCGTCGAGGCTCGGGCCGATGGCACCGTCACCATCGACAGTCCCGTCCCCGTCGTGCGCGACTGATCGCGCCGCGATCCTGCGCCCGACGGCGACGACTCAGATCGAGTCGATGATGGAGTTCAGCGTGGTGCTGGGTCGCATCACGGCCGCGACCTTCACGGGATCAGGGGAGTAGTAGCCCCCCAGGTCCACCGGCGCGCCCTGCACGGCAGCCAGTTCGTCAACGATCGCCGCCTGGTTGGCGGCCAATGCCTCGGCGATGGGTGCGAACTTGGCGGCCAGCGCCGGATCGTCGGTCTGGGCCGCCAGTTCCTGGGCCCAGTAGAGGGCGAGAAAGAAGTGGCTGCCGCGGTTGTCGAGCTCGTTGACCTTCCGTGACGGCGAACGGTTCTCGTTCAGCACCGAACCGGTGGCCCGATCGAGCGTGTCGGCGAGGATCTGCGCGGTGCGGTTGTCCGACACCTGCGCCAGGTGCTCGAGCGATGCAGCCAGCGCCAGGAACTCACCGAGCGAGTCCCAGCGCAGGTGGTTCTCCTTCACCAACTGCTGCACGTGCTTCGGCGCCGAACCACCGGCGCCGGTCTCGAACAGACCGCCACCGTTCATGAGCGGCACGATCGAGAGCATCTTGGCGCTGGTGCCCAGTTCCATGATCGGGAACAGATCGGTGAGGTAGTCGCGCAGCACGTTGCCGGTGACCGAGATGGTGTCCTGGCCGGCCCGGGCCCGTTGCAGGGAGTACTCACATGCCTTCTCGGGCGCCATGATCTCGATGGTCAGTCCGGTGGTGTCGTGCTCGGGCAGGTAGCGCTTCACCTTGGCGATGACCTGCGCGTCATGCGTCCGGGTCTCGTCGAGCCAGAACACCGCCGGCGCACCGGTGAGTCGGGCGCGGGAGACGGCCAACTTCACCCAGTCGCGCACCGGCTCGTCCTTCACCTGGCAGGCCCGCCAGATGTCGCCGGCGCCGACCACGTGCTCCATCACCGTCTCACCGGCGCCGTTCACCACGCGCACGATGCCGTCGACGGGGATCTCGAAGGTCTTGTCGTGCGAGCCGTACTCCTCGGCCTTCTGCGCCATCAGACCGACATTCGGGATGGTTCCCATGGTGGTCGGATCGAAGGCACCGTTGGCCTTGCAGTCGGCGATCACCGAGGCGTAGACGCCGGCATAGGACGAGTCGGGGATGACGGCCTTGCAGTCCTGCCGCTTGCCCTCGGGGTTCCACATCTTCCCGGAGTCGCGGATCATCGCCGGCATCGAGGCGTCGACGATCACGTCGCTGGGCACGTGCAGGTTGGTGATGCCCCGGTCGGAGTCGACCATGGCCAACTCCGGTCCCTCGAGCATGGCGATGGAGATGTCGGCCTCGATCGACGTCTGCTGCGTGTCCGACAGCGTTTCGACGCGGGCCAGCACGTCGGCCATGCCGTCGTTCACGTTCACGCCGAGACCATCGAAGGCCGACGGGTGCTTGGTGAACACGCTGCCGAAGTAGGCGGTGACGGCGTGGCCGAAGATGATCGGGTCGGAGACCTTCATCATCGTGGCCTTGAGGTGGACCGAGAACAGCACGTCCTGCGCCTTGGCGTCGGCCATCTGGGCGACGAGGAACTCGTCGAGTGCGGTGGCGCTCATGAACGTGGCGTCGACGATCTCGCCGGCCAGCACGGGGACCGATTGCTTGAGCACGGTGACCGATCCATCGGCGGCGACGAGTTCGATGCGCAGTTCATCGGCGTTGTCGAACGTCACCGACTTCTCGTTGGACCGGAAGTCGTCGGCGCCCATCGTCGACACGTGCGTCTTGGACTCCGGCGACCATTCACCCATCGAGTGGGGATGGGACTTGGCGTAGTTCTTCACCGACAGCGGCGCCCGGCGATCGGAGTTGCCCTCGCGCAGCACCGGGTTGACAGCCGAACCCTTCACCCGGTCGTAGCGCTCCTTGATGTCGCGCTCGGCCGCGGTGGTCGGCTCGTCCGGATAGTCGGGCACGGCGAAGCCCTTGGCCTGCAGTTCCTCGATGGTCGCCTTCAACTGGGGGATCGAAGCCGAGATGTTGGGCAGCTTGATGACATTGGCCTCGGGGCGGGTCACGAGTTCGCCGAGTTCGGCCAGGTCGTCGCTGATCCGCTGCTCGGGGTTCAGGGCCTCGGGGAACGTGGCCAGCACCCGGCCGGCCAGTGAGATGTCGCGCAGTTCGACCTCGACGCCGGCGGTCTTGGTGAAGGCGTTGACGATCGGCAGCAGCGAGCTCGTCGCCAGCGCCGGGGCCTCGTCGGTGAGCGTGTAGATGATGGTGTGGTTGGGCATGACCGTTCCTGGGGCGGGGCCGTTGGGGCGACCGACTGTGCGCACCGCTGGGTGCGGAGGCCCGACGCTAGTGGCCGGGGCCCCGGGGCCCGAAGCCAGCAAAGAGGTGACGGGTCCTGCCGAGCAGGACCCGTCCACCGAGCGGGGTGTGGACCTAGGTTGGAAGCCCGGCAACGGCGGGGCGCCCTGTCATCGACCGGATCGTCGCCGCACTCGATGAGGCGAGGGCTGCAGCCGGTCTTTCGAACGCGGCTCTTGCGCGAGCGATAGACACCGAGCCCGCAACAGTACGACGGCTCTTCCCGGCACACCAGGTGAACCCTACGCTGACCACTTTGAGCGAGGTAACGGCAGCTCTTGGGATGCAGATCACGCCTACTCCGCTCTCAGACGCAGAGCGTGTGTCACTCACCGAACCACTGCTTCGAGAGGACGTCGCTGATACCGAGGCGCTCGCCCGGCACCTAGCCTAACTTGACGCTAGGCCGCCCGCCCTGGCGTAACCCGGCCTTACGAAGTGCTACGAGGATTCCGACGGTGGTACTCATCACGAAGCGCGCGCACCTTGGCGTAGTCCGAATCGGACAAGGTTGTCCGGAACGCCTTATCAAGGCCTTGGACTACTGCAAGGAACGGCTTCGACTGGGCCTGCGCTTCGCAGTCGAGTAGGCAAAGCAGCCGGTAGTGATGGCGCTTTGGCCCGTCGACGCGAACCTCAAACCATCCGACCATGGCCCCCTCATGGCCTCCCAGTACCCACTCCCAACGGCGCGTCACTCTGCCTCGGGGGTCAGGGGTCAGGGGTCAGGCGCTGTGCGTCAGGCTTCAGGCTTCAGGCGTCAGCCAATCGTGAGCGAGGTGACGACACCACGGGTAACCACGAGGTTGACGCGGTCCTCCCGGTAGTCCTTGGTCACCATGAACATCTCGCCATCCCGCTCGACCACGCGCACGGTGAATCCCGCCGCCTCGAGCGCCACCGTGGCGTCGTCCTCGGTTTGACCCACGACGTCGGGAAGCGTTCCGGCGTAGCCGGGCTCCGACGCGCCCGAACCACCGGACCCCGTCGACGGGTCAGCGACACCGCCACCCGAGCCGACGTCAACCGTCAGCTTCTCGTCACCGGGCACTGCGCCACCATCTCCTGGGGGAACCGCACCCGGTGGAACCTCGGTCGGCTCCTCGAAATAGTCGTCGGACACGGCCACAACCCCCCACTCCCCGCCGTCGGCGTCGATGTACAGGTAGCCCGGGAGCGACCATGCCGCGCCCGTGCCGTCGAAGAAGGGGACGAGCGTTGCGGTCACGCTGACGAGCACCACCTCAACGGGCATCGGCTGCACCGCCGGCTCGTCACCGGGTAGGCGTGACGAGATGGCGAGGCCCCCCGTTGCCGTCACGAACCCGGTCCCAAGCTGCGAGTCGGTGAGCCGAGCCACAGCGTCAGCTGCGGAGATTGTGGGGTAGCGGCCCTGGGCCACCGGTTCGCCGAGCAGACCCGACGCGTACCATCCCGTGCCGTAGACGGCGTAGTAGCCGGCGTGGCCGGAACGCTGACCGTCGACGAGGTAGTCGGCAGACACCGCCACACTCCAGTCGTCGCGCCAGTCGACACGCGCCTCAGCTGCGTCACCGAAGATCGCTGTGGCCGTGGCGAGGATTCCTTCATCCGTCGGCAAGTCGGCTGGGGGCTCGGGGGTCGCCTCGACGTCAACGCAGGCGCTCTGGTCGTCGACGGTGGTGACCACCGGGCCACCCTCGGGCGACGCCGGGTCGACCGACATGACCACAGGGCCGACACACTCCGCCGACGACACCACCGTCTGGGACCCGCCGGCAGCCGCCGACCACGCGCCCCCTACCGCAACCGAGAGCGACGACGCGTTGACTGCCGACGGATCGCCCACGGTCCACCCGCCTCCCTGGTCGGCCGGAACCTCCACCGGGGTTCCCTCGACACCGAGTCGGTCGGCGAGGGCAGCCACGTCCTCAACCCCGGGAGCGTCCCACCGCCAGGCCTCCGCCTCGCCCGCCGGGATGTCGACGCCGTCAGCGAGCACGAACGTGGAGGGCGTCAGCATCGACAGCGACATGGCGTCTGCCGACGCCTCGTTCCTGCCGTCACCACCGCTCCCGAGCGGAATCCGCGACGGCCCGCTGTCACCGGAGCATGCGCTGGCGGCGAACGCCAGCACCACGACGGCGCCAGCAGCAGCCCAACGACCCGACCTACGGCCCGACCTGTGACGCACCGACCTTCGCTGCGGGATCACCGTGACCTCCCCGACGAGGTGGCAGAACTGTAGGAGTCCCCGCCCGAGCGTGTGGGTCGGGAGGTGCGGATGGCCCTGTCCAAGATCCTCGTTGTCCAGAATCCTGCGCAAGTTCCTGTACATCTTCACATCCGGGGGACCCGTGCCCGACACCATCTCCGATGCCCGAGCCAACCTGACCTCGCACGTCGCCCGCTTCCGGGTCGAGGGACTCGACGCAGAACCGGTCGTCTTCGGTGACCACCGTCAGCCCGAGGCGGTGCTGCTGCCCTACGCGACCTTCGAGTTGCTGCTCGACGTGGCCGAGGACATCGCCATCGCCGAGCGGGTGCGGGAGCGACTGGCGGCCGACAACCGCTCCCGTCGGTCGCTCGCCGAGGTCGCATCCGACCTGGGCGTCGACCTCGACGACGAGGCTGGCGAGGGGGACCTCGCCTACCTGCTGGCCGGACTGCGACTCGCCCGCCTCACCGATCCGGTGCGGAGATCCGATGCCCAACGCCGAGTCGACCGGATCCGACGTCTGCTCGAACCGTGACGCCACTCGCACCCGACGCTCGCACGCAACGCGGAACGGGTCCTGCCGAGCAGGACCCGTCCACCGAGCGGAGAGGGTGGGATTCGAACCCACGGACGGTGTTACCCGTCACCTCCTTAGCAGGGAGGCCCGATCGGCCTGACTCTGGCACCTCTCCAAGGTGCCTCGAACCCTAGCGGTCGGGTCCTGCCGATTCGAATGGCGGAAGGAGGGGGATTCGAACCCCCGGAGGCTTGCACCTCGACGGTTTTCAAGACCGTTGCAATCGTCCGCTCTGCCACCCTTCCGCCATCAACACTAGCGATGCGGTGGTGGCACAGGATCGGCAGTCAGACGACGCGGGCTCTCAGTTCGGCGATCCAGTCATCGGCCCGGCGCTGGGCGTCGGTCACCTCCTGGCGCACTTCGTGTTCGGCCGAACCCGCCGCCGGGTACGAGCCCATGAACTTCACCTCGGCATGCTTCGACTTGAGCGAGCGCAGCGCATCGGCCACCACGTCGTCGGCGATGTGGCCCTCGAGATCGATCACGAAGCAGTAGTCGCCGAGGCCGCGACGCGTGGGCCGAGACTCGAGCTTGGTCAGATTGATGTTGCGCGCCGCGAACTCCTGCAGGATGGACAGCAGCGAACCGGGTTCGTCGGAACGCTGGAACACCACGATCGAGGTCTTGTCGTGACCGGTCGGCGCCGGGATGGTCTTGGGCGCCACCAGCACGAAGCGGGTGGCGTTGTCGTCGTGATCCTCGATGGCGTGCGCGAGCACCTGCAGCCCATAGACCTCAGCAGCATGACCGGGAGCGATCGCCGCGCCGTGCACCAGGTGATCGTCGGTGGCGCCGGCCAGCATGCGCGCTGCGTCGGCCGTCGAGTTCGACGGTTCGGGAACGGCCCCGGGAAGGTTGGTGGCCATCCACTTGCGACACTGAGCCAGCGCGTGGGGGAACGAGTAGACGTGCGTGATGTCGGACAGCTGCACCCCGGGACGGGCCATCAGGTCGAGGTGCACCGGCAGCACGACCTCGCGCTGGATGAGCAGATCGGTGTCGAAGGCCAGCGCATCCTGGGTGATGTTGACCGTGCCCTCGATGGCGTTCTCGATGGCCACGAAGGCGTAGTCGACCTCTCCGTCCTCGGCGGCGAGCAGCACGTCGGCGAACGTGTCGAGGGCGCGCAGAGTGGCAGTGGCCAGGTCGGGCTGGCCCAGCAACGCCTGTTCGGAGAAGGTGCCCACCGGACCGAGGAAGGCGATCGATCGCGTCGACCAGTCGATAGCTGAAGCGGGTGCAGGCCGTGCCGCGGGCGGAGTCACGATCGGCGAGGATAGGGCAATGGATGCCGATGCCCTGAGGGAGTTGCTCGAGTCCGTGCGGTCGGGCGCCATCGAACCCGATGAGGCGGTGGCCCGTCTTCGACGTCTCCCGTTCGCCGATCTCGGCTACGCCCGTGTGGATCATCATCGGGCGTTGCGACAGGGCATGGCCGAGACGGTCTACGGACCGGGCAAGGCACCCGAGCAGTGCGCGGCGATCGTCGCCGAACTGTTGGCCCAACCGGGATCCTCGCCCGTGGTGCTGTCGCGGGCCGATGCCGCGCAGGTGGCCGCCGCCGTGGCCGCCAATCCCGGTGGTGAGGTGATCGAGGCCGGCGGCGGTTCGGTCGACCGACTGCACACCGTGGTGTGGCGCCCTGCTCCGGTCCGCTCCGAACGGGTCGCCGTGGTGACGGCCGGTACCGCCGATCTCCCCGTGGCCGACGAGTGCGCGGCGACGCTCGTCGCCCACGGCCTGGTGCCGCTGCGGATCACCGATGTCGGTGTGGCCGGCCTGCACCGGATCCTCGATGCGGCCGAAGAACTCATGGACGTCGACGCCGTGGTGGTCGTGGCCGGGATGGAGGGCGCGCTGGCCAGCGTCGTCGGTGGTCTGGTGGCGGTACCGGTGGTGGCGGTACCCACCTCGGTGGGCTACGGGTCGGGGCTCGCCGGTGTCACCGCGTTGCTGGGCATGCTCGCGTCGTGCGCGTCGGGCCTGACGGTGGTGGGCATCGACAACGGGTTCGGCGCGGCGATCGCCGTGCTGCGCATGGTCAACGTCACAGCCGGGGACCGAAGCCGTGCATGACGAGGGCCACGGCCATTCACACGATCATGCGCACGATCATCATCACGATCCGATGCCCTCGGGACCTGTCGCCTGGGAGGGTGTGACCGCGCCTGCGTCATCGGGTGCGATCGGTTCGACCGTGGCGTGGTTCCACTGCTTCTCGGGCATCGCCGGTGACATGGCGCTCGGCGCACTCATCGATGCCGGAGCCGACGTCGACGAGGTACGGGCCATGTTGCAGCGACTGCCCATCGACGGATGGTCGTTGGAGGTCGAGTCCGTCCTTCGTTCCGGTATCGCCGGAACCAAGGCGCACGTGCACACCGACGATGTCGTCGAGGCGCGGGCAGCTGCCGAGGTGGCGCGCATCGTGGCCGAGGCCGCCCTCCCCGAGCGCGTCACGCGTCGGGCCCTGGCGACCATCGGTGCACTGGCCGAGGCGGAGGGCCGCCTGCACGGTGTTCCCCCGGCCGAGGTGCACCTGCACGAGGTCGGTGCCCTCGATGCCATCGTCGACATCGTCGGGACGTGCGTCGCCCTCGAACTGTTGGGTATCGACGAGGTCGCGTCGTCGCCCGTGGCCGACGGGATCGGCACGGTGCGCGCCGCACACGGCGTGCTCCCGGTGCCGGTGCCGGCAGTGGTGGCATTGCTGCACGGCGCGCCGACCTACGGGCTCGACATCCCCCGCGAACTCACCACCCCCACCGGAGCGGCGCTCCTGGCCGCCAACGTCGTGCAGTGGGGACCGATGCCAGCCATGACCATCACCGCAGCCGGCTTCGGCGCGGGCACCGCCGACCTCGGCGATCGACCGAACCTCACCCGCGTCGTGATCGGCTCACGCTCCGAACCCGAGATCGCCGGTCAGTCGGTGGTGCTGCTCGAGACGAATGTCGATGACGTCACCGGCGAGACGCTCGCTCACTGCATCGAGCAACTTCTCGCCGCGGGTGCCCATGACGCGTGGCTCGTGCCCATCGTGATGAAGAAGGGTCGACCGGCGTTCACCGTCTCGGTGCTGTGTGATCCGTCGCTGGCACCTGCGTTGCGGGCGGTGCTGGCGCGTGAGACCGGGACGATGGGTGTGCGGGGCACCACCCTCGAGCGGTGGCCGCAGGCGCGCGAGATGGGCGAGGTCATGGTCGACGGACACGTCGTGCGGGTGAAGGCCTCAGCCGATCGGGTCAAGGCCGAGCACGACGATGCGGCCCGAGCGGCGCGGGCCCTCGGCCTGCCCCTGCGCGAGGTGGCCCGCCGGGCTGAGGACGCCTGGCGTTCCCGCTGACCCCGGGTCATCGAATGGGCCTGCGTACCCAAGTCCCCAACTTGGGCATCGGTGCTGCAGCGAGGCCGTGTCCGAACTCCTCGTGGAACTCGAAGCGAAGCTCCTCGCGAACGACGAACCTGTCGAACGGATCCTGGCCAACAGGGCGGATCCGAGCCGACTCGTCAAGCGCACCCGCCGAGGTCGAACCGCCGATACCGGAACTCTGGTTCGATCACGAAGCCGAACGCGCGCCGCGCTCCGTCGAGCGTGATCGGGCGCGTCGCGCACTGGCCCGTCGTCGGGCGATGTCGGCTACGCGGTGCGCAGGATCATCGGCGCGCTGACCACCCCAGCGATCACGTTGCTCGGTGAGTAGGTGACCGGACCGGCAGGCTCGAGTCGGGTGACACCGCGGTCGAGCAGGGCGTCGAGCACGGCGGCGACCTCGAGACGAGCGACGGCGGCGCCGAGGCAGAAGTGGGCACCGAAGCCGAAGGCCATGTGGTGGTTGGGAGAGCGGCCGACGTCGAACGATGCGGCATTCGTCCCGAACTCACCTTCGTCGCGATTCGCCGACGCATAGACCATCACGATCGGGTCACCAGCCTCGATCGCCACGCCGGCCAGCTCGGTGTCGACCGATGCGGTGCGCATGAAGTAGATGACGGCGGTCGTCCACCGGAGGATCTCCTCGACGGCACTGTCGACCAGCGAACGGTCGGCCACGAGGCGGTCCCACTGCTTTGGGTTCTGCGACAGCGCGACGAGTCCACCGCTGATGGTGTTGCGCGTCGTCTCGTTGCCGGCGACCAGCAACTGGTTGAGGAACATGGCCAACTCGTCGTCGGTGAGCCGATCACCGTCCACCTCGACCGAGGCCAGCATCGAGATGACGTCCTCCTTCGGCGACGTGCGCGCGTCGGTCACCAGCCGCATGAGCGTGGCCATCATCTCGGCGTGCAGTCGCGCCGCGCGCTCGGGATTGCTGTGGATCTCGGTGCCGGGGATTGAGGCCTCCGACCAGTCCCACACCCGATCCCAGTCGGATTCGGGCAGACCGAGCAGTTGGGCGATCACCTGCACCGGCAGCGGAACGGCCAGGGGCGGCACGATGTCGATGGCGGTGTCGATGGGGAGCGCGTCGACCAGCGCGGCCGCCGCCGACCGCACGGACTCGTCGAGCGTGCGGGTGACGCGACGACCGAAGGCGGGCTGCACCAGCGAGCGGTAGCGGGTGTGGTTCGGTGGATCGGTGTGCATCATCGTCGGCGGCGTCGAGTAGTCGGCGCCGATCTCGAAGGTGAGGATCCCCTTGGCCGAGCAGAAGGCGTCGACCTTGGTGGAGACCTGCATGCACTCGGCGTGACGACTCATCACCCAGAACCCACCGTTGGCGTTCCAGGCCACAGGATTCTCGCTCCGCAACTCGGCGAACACCCGGAAGGGATCGTCGACGTCGAGGGTGAACCCTTCGAACATCTCGGTGCGCGGATCGTGGACCTTCGCAGCGTTCGCCATCGTCATCCCCCCATCAGCGGTCAGGACGCGAGAGCCTTCCACAGGGCCGTGTAGGTGCGGTACTCGAGTTCGTCGGGAACCCATCCGGCTGCAACGAGTTCAGAATGAAGCGCTGGGAGGTTCTGGAACGGCACGCCCATGTCGGTGTGATGGGCGAGATGCCAGCCCGTGTTGAACGGCACGATGAAGAATCGGGCGGGCGAGGTCTGGCGCACCACGTGCGTGGTGCGCCGGCGATCGGACGAGCGTTCCATCCCGCCGTGTTCGGCGACGGCACGAAGTCGATTGAACACTCGCCACACGGTCATCCATGGTGCCAACCACATCAGCGGCCAGAGCCACCATCGACCGGACGCGATCCACATCACGGCGAACAGGATCAGTTGCACATTGATGATGCGCAAGGCGAACGGCCGGGCACTCGGACGACCGAGGGCGAGGAACAACGGCTTGAGGTTCTTCCAGCCCGACACCCCGATCGCATCCCGTCGCAACTTGCGCAGGAACGACCGCCGACCGGATGGATAGCCGAGGTAGAGGTTGAGATCGGGTTCATCGGGACCGAGCTCATCGCGGTGATGGGCCATGTGCTGGCGGCGGTAGGCCTCGAACGGCACGAAGGCCGGGTAGTCGCACAGCCACGCGCCGACGAAATCGTTCACCCGTTGCGGCGAGAACAACAGCCGGTGTGCCGCCTCGTGACCGAGGATCGACAACCGGGCGAAGGTCCGACCCATCCACACGAAGGTCACGAGCCACACAGCGAGCGCCACCGCAATCGGCAGGCCCGGCGTCCACCAGCAGACGAACGCCAGGAGCACGGTCGGTTCCAGCCATGTGACGGCGACGTTCAGCGCGTTGTGGACGCCGTGGGGTCGCCGCAGAACGTCCCGAACCTCGGGCACGGGCATCCCGCTCGGGCCCAAGCGCTCGGTGGGCAACACGTCGGGCAACTGCCCGCTCCGGGGCACCATCGAGTGCCGCCGCATCCCATCCATGCTCCAAGTCTGTCGTCGGTCGGCGAGAATGGGAAAGTGAACATCTCCCGAACTCCTCCTGACGAGCCGACGCCGGTGCCCGGACGCCTCTACTTCCGGCAGTTGCTGGCCGGTCGGGACATCGCCACGGCCGATCCGCTGGCCCGTCAGATGGTGAACTTCGTCTACCTGATCGGCGACCGGGAGACGGGCGACGCCGTGGTCATCGATCCGGCTTATGACATCGCCGGGATCCTCGATGTGGTGGCGGCCGACGGCATGCGGCTCACCGGTGCGCTGGCCACCCACTACCACCCCGATCATGTGGGCGGAGAGATGATGGGCTACTCGATCCAGGGTGTGCACGAACTGCTCGCTGCGGTGCAGGTACCGGTGCACGTGCAGACCGCCGAGGCCGAACTGGTGCGCAAGGTCACCGACCTGTCACCCGCCGATCTCGTCACGCACGAGAGTGGTGATCGCGTGATGGTCGGCGATCTCGCCATCGAACTCATCCATACTCCGGGGCACACGCCCGGCAGTCAGTGCTTCCTCGTCGACGGTCATCTGGTGTCCGGTGACACGTTGTTCCTCGAGGGATGCGGGCGCACCGATCTTCCCGGTGGCGATCCGCTGGCGCTCTACGAGAGCCTCACGCAGCGACTGGCTCGAGTGCCCGACGACGCCATCCTCTTCCCGGGGCACTTGTACTCGCCGCAGCCCTCGGCCTCGATGGGTGAGACGCGCCGGTTGAACTTCGTGTTCGCGCCGCGGACCCCTGAGCAGTGGCTGGCGATGTTCGGTCGCTGACGATCCGTCGGCTTTGTCAATCGCTCCCGTAGGCGTCGGGTCGTCGGTGGGTGAGGCTGGGGAGTCGACGGCGGATGTCGGCTTGCGTATCGAGATCGACGTCGACGACCACCACGGCATCACCCGAAGGCCCGGCATCGGCCAGCACCCGACCCCAGGCGTCCACGACCATCGTGTGCCCGTGACGCTCGATGCCGTCGGGACTCGTTCCCCACTGGGCGGCGGCGATCAGCGCCACCTGGTTCTCGACGGCCCGCCCTCGCACGAGCAGTTCCCAGTGGTCACGCCCCGTTGCGGCGGTGAAGGCCGAGGGCACGGCAATCATGTCGGCTCCGTCGAGGGTCTCACGACGGAACAGTTCACCGAAACGCAGGTCGTAACAGATCGTCAATCCCACGCGTGCGCCCGGTGCGTCGACGACGACCGGCTCGTCACCGGCACTGAACGTGTCGGACTCGCGGGACCGGGCACCGTCGACATCGACGTCGAACAGGTGGATCTTGCGGTAGTGACCGAGCACGACTCCATCCGGTCCGATGGCTGCGGTCGTGTTGTGGCGCCGGCCGGCGGACTCCTCCACGAAACTGCCCGGCACCAGCGTGGTGGCGGCTGCGCGGGCCAACGCCTGCGCCCATCGCATCGTGGGGCCGTCGGTCGGTTCGCCCGAGGCGATCATCGTCGCCGTGCGGCCCAGCGACGCGAAGAGTTCGGGCAGCACGATCAGTTCCGCCCCCTGTTGCGATGCGTCGCGCACCAGCTCGGCGGCCCGATCGAGGTCGGCAGCCGGATCGCCCTCGCAACGGAACTGGATGGCAGCCACCTTCATGGCCCGACCGTACCCGTGGTCAGGTGTCGGAGGGCCGGGCGCGCCAGTCGTGCCGTCCGTCCCTGACCGCAGTGGCCGACACCTCCCGGTGGGCGGGGTCGAGGTCGAGCACCACCACGGTGACCGGGGCCGGCGCGTCGCCCTGCGGATCGTCGCCCAGTTCGGTCCACGGCGGTCGGGGCGCCAACGCCACCGTCGGCAATCGATGCAGGGCCTCGTCACGAGCGGTCGTGCCCCCGTACCAGTGGGGGTCGAGCACCTGCGCCCACTTGTCGCCACCGAGGACGAGCACGTCGTACCCGGCGGCGATGTCGACGAGGAGACTGTCGGAGGTCGAGCGCACGGCCAAGCGGGCATCGGCCGCCGTGATGGCGGTCAGTTCGGCGAGGCGTTCGTCGATCGGAGTGAGGCGTGTGTCGTCCTTGCCCAACGTCGCTGACGAGATCGTGAGATCGAGGCGGTCCAACCCGAGTTGGTCCAGAGCAGCGCGGGCGATGGCGAGGTGGGCGATGGTCGGCGGATCGAACGTGCCCGGGTACACGCCGATGATCGGCGGGGTGGTCGCCATCGGTCCTCCTCGGGTCGGGTGCGACCACGGTACGTCGCGTTCCCTACGATTCGGCGGCCGACCCGTCGTCGGTCCGGACCGCAGGGGGTTCCATGTCCGACACCGTCCACACCGAGACGAGGGGACGGGTGCTCGTCCTCCGTCTCGGCCGCGAGGCCAAGCGCAACGCCATCGACGAGGAGATGGCCCTCGGCATCGACGCTGCGCTCAATCGTCTCGCTGACGATCCCGAGCTGTGGGTGGGCGTGCTGACCGGCGCGCCGTCGGTGTTCAGCGCCGGTACCGACATGCGGGCGGGTATCCACACCACCGAGCGTGGTGGTCAATACGGCGTGATCCGGCGCGAGCGGATCAAGCCGTTGATCGCCGCAGTGGAGGGCGCGGCGCTCGGTGGTGGCTTCGAGGTGGTGCTGTCCTGTGATCTGGTGGTGGCGGGACGATCGGCCACGTTCGGACTCCCCGAGGTCAAGCGCAGCCTCGTGCCCATCTGTGGCGGTGTGTTCCGGGCCCCTCGGGCCCTGCCACGCAACGTGGCCCGTGAGCTGCTGCTCACCGGCGACTCCATCGACGCCACCCGGGCCGAGCGGCTGGGGCTGGTCAATGTGGTCTGTGACGATGGCGGGGCGGTGGACGAGGCGGTGGCTCTGGCCGAGCGGATCTGTCGCAACGGTCCGGTGGCCGTGCGCGAGACGATGCGATTCCTGGCCGAGATCGACGAACCGGGTGAGGAACTCGGTTGGCGCGAGACCGTGCACTCCGAGGAGGTCGTCCGTTCGGCAGCCGATACGGTCGAAGGCGTGAACGCGTTCTTCGAGCGACGCGAACCGAACTGGACCGGTCGCTGAGCGCCCGACACAATCGCAGGAAGGGGGAGACATGGACTTCGACGAGACACCCGAGGAAGCAGCGTTCCGGGCCGAGTGCCGGGCGTTCCTCTCGCAGCACGGAACGCCCAAGGCTCCGGGATCGACCCAGGTCACCATGAGCACGCTGGCCGAGGACGAGCTCGTCCACGTGAAGGCATGCCGTGACTGGCAGCGGGTCAAGGCCGACGCCGGCTGGGCCGGACTCACGTGGCCGGCGGAGTTCGGTGGCCGCGGACTCACCGGACTCCACGAGGGCATCTTCGCCGAGGAGGAGTCGACGTTCGACGTTCCGGCGGGGATGTTCGCGCAGGCCATCGGCATGCTCGGCCCCACGATCATCGTGCACGGTACCGATGAGCAGAAGGAACAGTTCCTCACGCCGATCCTGCGGGGTGAGCAGGTGTGGTGCCAGTTGTTCAGCGAACCGAATGCCGGCTCCGATCTCGCCTCGTTGCGCACCCGGGCCGAACTCGACGGTGACGAATGGGTCATCAACGGTCAGAAGGTGTGGACCTCGTCGGCCCACGTCTCCGACTGGGGCATGTTGCTGGCCCGCACCGACTGGGACGTTCCCAAGCACCGTGGCATCAGCTTCTTCCTGTTGGACATGCGCACGCCGGGAATCGAGGTGCGCCCGCTCAAGCAGGCCACCGGTGGCGCCGAGTTCAACGAGGTATTCCTCACCGATGTGCGGATCCCCGTCGAGAACGTGCTGGGTGGCGTGAACAACGGTTGGGCCACGGCCATGACCACCCTCACCAGTGAGCGCGCCGGCATCGCCGCCAGTCGCGGTGACGGTTTCGCCGGCATCCTGGCGTTGGCCCGTCGCTACCGACGCACCGATGATCCGGTGATCCGACAGAAGCTGGCGCACCTGTACACCGACTACGAGATCTCGCGGTTCATCGGGTACCGGGCCCGCACGGCGGCGACCAAGGGAGTGCCCCTCGGACCGGAGGTGTCGACCATGAAGGTCGCCATCTCCAACCGACTCGCCTTCCAGGGTGACCTGGTCGAGGAGTTGATGGGAGCCGACGGGATGTTGTGGGGCCCTGACGCCATCGACGACGGTTACTGGCAGACGATGGTGTTCACCGGTCAGTGGATGGCGCGCATCGGTGGTGGCACCGAGGACGTGCAGCGCAACATCGTGGGCGAACGGGTGCTCGGTCTGCCTCGAGAGCCCAGCCACGACCGCGACACTCCCTTCCGCGATCTGCCGCACTGAGTCTCGGAGGCCCGATGTTCGACCCGTTCTCACCGGGCTTCGCCGCCGATCCCTATCCCGTCTACGCCGCCGAGCGTTCCACCGAACCGGTGCAGCAGACCCCGTTCGGACCGTGGATGGTGTTCGATCACGCCACTTCGGTTCGGTTGCTGCGCGACGTCACCATGAGCGTCGATGTGCGCAAGGCGATCGAGATCACCGGTGTCGATCCCCGAAACCGCACCAAGGTGGTGGCCGAACTGTTGCCCGGTCGACCACCGCGCGAGGACACCTCGATCCTCAACATCGATCCGCCCGATCACACCCGACTGCGAAAACTGGTGAGCAGCGTGTTCACTCCGCGTCGGGTGGCTGACCTGCGGCCGGTGATCGAACGCATCGTCGACGGTCATCTCGATGCGATGGCCGACGCCGGTGAGATGGACCTCATCGCCGATCTCGCCTTCCCGCTCCCGTTCACCGTCATCAGCGAGATGCTGGGCATGCCCGAGAGTGACCGCGACCAGTTGCGGGAGTGGTCGCACACACTGGTTCGGATCCTCGACTTCACCATCAGCCCCGAGGAGATCGTGCAGTGCATCCTCGCCGGGGAGTCGATGCGGGAGTACCTGTCCGAGGTCATCGAGTGGAAGCGCAGGAATCCCGGCGACGACCTTCTCACCGCCCTGCTGCAGGCCGAGTCCGACGGCGACGTGCTCTCCGACACCGAACTGCTCGACCAGGTGACCGTGCTGTTCATCGCCGGTCACGAGACCACGGTCAACCTCATCGGCAACGGGATGTGGGCGTTGCTGCAGAACCGGGACCAGCTTGAACTGCTGCGCGACGATCCTTCGGTCGAGACCACTGCGATCGACGAACTGCTCCGCTTCGACTCGCCGGTGCAGATGTCGCGGCGGATCGCTCTCGAGCCCATCGAGATCGAGGGCCATGCGATCGACGCCGGGACGTTCGTCCTGACCTGTCTCGGTTCGGCGAATCGTGATCAGCAGGCGTTCGGTCCTGAGGCCGATGTGCTCGACCTGCGTCGCGCCGATGCCGCTCGGCACCTGTCGTTCGGCAGCGGCACGCACCATTGTCTCGGTGCGTCGCTGGCCCGGCTGGAGGGCACGGTGGCCATCACACGTCTGCTGCGTCGCTTCCCGGCCGTCGACGCCCAGGCCGATCCCGAGTGGAACGGTCGCCTCGTGCTCCGGGGCATGGACCGCCTCCCCCTGACCGTCGGCTGAGGCCGATGGACCTCGGTCCGCGACCCGGGCCCCGATCCCGCCCCGGGACCGGGATCGGCGGCGGACTGGCGAGGTCGCCGGGGCCATCGGTAGGTTCGGCCTTCGGTCGAAGGGCGGAGTCCCGGGGGCCGACAACAGCTGCAGTGCGTGGTGCGGACCGGTCCCAGGGCCGGTCCGCTCCGCGACCGGTGCACGGTTGCGGGAATAGCGGGAATAGTCGGTGGCGACCCGTGTTCCAACAGTCATGCAGTGGTCGCTCCTCGCATGGTCCGCGCTCGCCATCACCGTCGTCATGCTCACCACATGGGCCATCAGCCTTCCGTTGCGCAACGCCTCGATCATCGATCCCGTGTGGTCGCTCGGCTTCGTGGTGGTGGGCTGGGTGAGTTGGTTCAGCGTGCGCAGCGACGTCGACGCGCTGCGCACCGGGATTCTCCTCGCCTTCGTGACCATCTGGGGTCTACGCCTGTCGCTGCACCTGTTCACGCGCAATGTCGGTCACGGCGAGGACTTCCGCTACGTGGCGATGCGTCGACGGTGGGGCGACCGATTCCCGATCGTCAGCCTGTTCACCGTGTTCGCCCTCCAGGGTGTGCTCATGTGGATCGTGTCGTTGCCGCTGCAGTTCGGCATCGGGACCCCGGGTCGGGCCACTGGTTGGGTCATCGCCCTCGTGCTCGGTGCGGTGGTGTGGCTCGTGGGGTTGACCTTCGAGACCGTCGGTGATGCGCAGTTGCGTCGATTCCGAGCTGACCCCGAGTCGAAGGGCAAGGTGCTCGACACCGGGTTGTGGCGATGGACGCGACATCCGAACTACTTCGGTGATGCCTGCGTGTGGTGGGGCATCGGTGTGGTGGCCGTCGGCGCCGGTGGTTGGGCGTGGATCGCGCTGGTCGGTCCGCTGGTGATGACCACGCTGCTGCGGCGGGTGTCCGGCGTGACGCTGCTGGAGAAGTCGCTGGTCAAGCGGCGTCCCGGCTATGAGGAGTACGTGCGGCGCACGAGTCCGTTCGTGCCCCGCCCGCGGCGCCCCTGAGTCGGGGCGACCGCCCCGTTCGCCACCGGTAGCCTCTCGGCGCACGCCAGCAGGGGGAGTCCGGGTGTCCGAGGTCGAACGGTTCGAGGTCGTCGGAGTCGGCGACATCGCCGATGTTCTCGGCGTGCTCGTCGATCGTCTCGGTCTGCGCGTCGATCACGACGAGCACGGGGATCGCCGTCGTCTCGACTCCACCGATCGTCGCCTGGCGGCCGCCGATGTGGTGCTCGAGCACCGGGTCTCCGACGGTGGCGCCGCCGATCTGGTCTGGGCCCGGAGCGGCCGGGTGCTGCACCGCATCGCCGGTGTGCCGCTCGTCCCGCCGTCCGATCCGGCCACCTCCGGTCTGCCGGCCCGACTGGTGGAGATCGCCGGCTCGTCGCCGCTCGTCGTCGCCGACGCGGTCCGGTCGCGGGTCATCTCGCTGTCGAGCCTCGACGATGAGGAGAAGACCATCGTGCGGGTGGTGGTCGATGACACGGCGTCCGAGAGCGACCCGATGCCGTTGCTCATCGAGGTCGTGGCGCTGAGGGGCTACCGGAGCGAGGCCGAACGGTTGACCGCCGATCTGCACGAGCACTTCGCTCTGCGTCCGACGACCACGTGGTCGATCGATCGGTCGGCCGTTCGAACGTCCGGGGAGACACTGATCGGCACGATGACGGCGATCGAAGGCTGGCGGTCGGTGATGCGTCGACTCACGGCGAACTTGAACGAGCGCTTCGTCGGTGTGCTGTCGGGGCGCGATCCCGAGGATCTGCACGCCTTCCGGGTGGCCATTCGTCGCATCCGCACCCTCCTGCGCGAGGGCGACACCGTGCTGGCGTCCGACGAACGGGCGCACTTCCGCACCGAGTTCCTCTGGCTCGGCGATGTCACGACCCCCACTCGCGATGCCGATGTACTCGTCGCCGACCATCCCCAGTTCGTCGATGCACTCGGAGTCGATCATCGGGACTGGCTGGCGCCTTTGCTCGAGCTGTTCTGGTCCCATCGCGTCGAAGAGCAGGCCCGCATGGCCGATGAATTGCGATCCCGACGACGGATCGACTTCGGTGCTGCGTGGGCGGCGTGGCTCGAGGACGACGCTCGATGGACTGCGGACACGGCATCGGCGGCCGGACGACCACTGCTCGAGGTGGCGGCCGCATCGGTGCGCGATGCCCATCGCCGGGTGATCCGCACCGGTCGGAGCGTGCGGAAGTCGTCGCCCCCGTCGGTCCTCCATGATCTGCGCAAGGACGCCAAGCGTCTGCGCTACTTGCTCGAGTCGTTCGCTCCCGTGTTCGATGCCGATGCCGTGGCGAGGGTGACCGAGCCGCTCCGACGACTCCAGGACGAGTTGGGGACGTTCCAGGACGACGCGGTGCAGGCCCTTGCCGTGCGCCAACTGGTCGCAGGCCGTGGCGACCTCGCCCCCGACGTGGAGATCGCCACCGACGCAGTCGTCGAGCATCTCGATCGCACGAGTCGCCGGGCGCGTTCGCGATCCCGGGCGGCGTTCGACGACTTCGACGATCGACGGGTACGGCGCGCCGTCGAGCGCCTCGTGCCCGTCCGGAAGGGTTCGCCACGATGAGGGTCCTGGCCACCTACAACATCAAAGGAGGGGTCGGGAAGACGGCGTCTGCCGTCAACCTCGCCCATGTGGCCGCGACCCGCGGGGATCGGGTGCTGGTGTGGGACCTCGATCCCCAGGGAGCAGCGACCTTCTACTTCCGCATCAAGCCCAAGGTGCCCGGGGGTGGCAAGTCCATCGTGAAGGGATCGGCGGAACTCGGCGATGCCATCAAGGCCACCGATCACGAGAATCTCGATCTGGTGCCGGCCGACTTCTCCTATCGACATCTCGACCTCTGGCTCGATGATGCCAAGAAGCCATTGACCCGGATCCGACGGGCGCTGCGTTCGGTGGCCGAGGAGTACGACACGGTGATCCTGGACTGCCCACCCAGCATCTCGCTGACGTCGGAGGGGATCTTCCGTGCCGCCGATGCCCTGCTGGTACCGACGATCCCGACGACGCTCTCCCTGCGCACCTACGAACAACTCGACCGGTTCGTCGATGACAACCCGGACATGGTGCGCGACCTTCGCATCCTCGGGTTCTTCTCGATCGTCGATCGGCACCGACGGCTCCATCGACGGTTCATGTCGGAGTTCCGTGAGGCCCATCCCAACCTGCTCGAGAGCGTGATCGTCAACTCCAACGATGTCGAGCGCATGGGCGTCGAACGACGACCGGTCGGTGCGTTCGCCCGAGGGTCGCGGGCAGCGAAGTCCTACGAATCCCTGTGGGATGAGAT
>Ga0172372_10001582_pt1 | contig 35333 bp, 26 predicted proteins | sample LakKiv5m_2_FD_114544 | JGI IMG/M metagenome (GOLD analysis project Ga0172372, IMG submission 114544) | Freshwater microbial communities from Kabuno Bay, South-Kivu, Congo - kab_092012_9.5m | ecosystem: Environmental > Aquatic > Freshwater > Lake | place: Democratic Republic of the Congo... | reverse complement strand
GGAGGTGTTAAAGCTAATTCTGATTTTGTTGCTGATTTCTTTGATGATAATGTCAATATGAATATGAACGTTATTCAAAACTGCAAAGAATCAAAAATTAAACTAGTCTCTATTTTGTCAACTTGCATATATCCAGATGCAAATTATGTGTCGTATCCTTTGACAGAAGAACAATTGCATATGGGCCCACCTCATTATTCAAATTTTGGTTATGCATATGCCAAGAGAATGCTGGATGTCCAAAGTCGAGCGTATAGACAACAATTTGGGTGTAATTTTATCACTGTTATTCCTAATAATCTTTACGGAATAAATGACAATTATGATCTTGAAAGTGGTCACGTTATTCCTGCACTCATTCGAAAATTTCATGAAGCCAAACTAAGAAATGAAAGCGAAGTGATGGTTTGGGGTTCAGGACAACCGTTAAGAGAATTCACCTTTGCTAGAGATGCAGCAAACATCATTCTCTGGCTTGCTGAAAACTATGACGGAGAATTACCTGTCAACATTGGTAACACAGAGCAAATTTCAATCAAAAACTTATCATTCATGATCGCCGAAGAGATTGGATTTGAAGGTAAAATTGTTTTCGATTCAACGAAACCAGATGGTCAATATCAAAAGCCATCGTCAAATCAATTCTTAAGATCACTCGGCTGGAAAGGAGAATACACACCGTTACGAGAAGGTCTCAAAGAGACAATTAATTATTTTAAAGAGAGATACCCGAATGTCAGAGGTGTTATGATTTGAGCATGAAAACTGCTCTTATAACAGGTGTAACAGGACAAGATGGAAGCTATCTTGCAGAGTTGTTACTAGAAAAGAACTATAAAGTTGTGGGCATGAAGCGCAGAACATCACTTCTTGCTACAGATCGCATCGATCATCTTCTCAAGAATCCTAATTTCCAGCTTGTCTATGGCTCAATGAATGATGCTGGGGCTTTCTATCGTCTTTTTGCAAGCCAGCAGTTCGACGAGGTCTACAACCTGGCAGCACAGTCACATGTTAGAGTCTCTTTTGATGTTCCCGAAGAAACTGTCGATACTGTAGCGATGGGACCGCTCAGGCTCCTTGAGTGTATTAGGACGATACAACCTGGTTGTCGTTTCTACCAAGCCTCCTCTTCTGAGATGTATGGTGACAATCCCGAGCATCCTCAAAATGAGGACACACGACTCATGCCGGCTTCGCCATATGCCTGTGCTAAGGTCTTTGCTCACGGTCTTACTCGAAACTATCGCGAAGGCTACGGAATCCATGCTTCTTCCGGAATCCTCTTCAACCACGAGAGCCCTCGCCGCGGCGAGACATTCGTCACTCGTAAGATCACTCTTTCAGCGGCACGAATCAAGCTCGGTCTGCAGGACAAGATCTCTCTCGGTAACCTCGACGCTCTTCGAGATTGGGGCTATGCTAAGGACTACGTCGAGGCCATGTGGCTCATGCTGCAGCAGGATAGACCTGACGATTATGTTATTGCAACAGGTGAGACCCACACAGTTAGAGAGTTTCTCAATGAGGTCTTCGAGATTGCAGGGCTTGATGTTGACAGTCATCTGGTTATTGATGAACGCCTAAAGCGCCCCCACGAAGTTCCATGGCTGGAAGGCGACTGCACCAAGGCTAGAGAAAAGCTTGGATGGGTACCGAAGGTGACATTTAAAGGTCTTGCAAAATTGATGTATGAAGAAGATTTAAGACATGTGAAGAATGAGATCACAAAATGACACATGAAATTGTGATCTCAAGATTCAAAGAGGACATAGCTTGGGTTGAAGTTCCAAAAAGATTAGGATATGAAATTACTGTGTATAATAAGCATGAAGGTGCAAATCTTCTTGCTAATGTTGGAAAAGAATCGCACACATATCTCACACACATAGTAAAAAATTATGACAATCTTTCTGATGTTACTGTATTTCTACAAGGTGAGCCTTTTTCTCATTGTAAAGATCTTTATGAATTATTGTCAGTTATTAAAAACTTCAATGTGAAATTTGATTATGCACGGCTTAGTGATGGCACAATCATATGTGACGGAAATGGACGACCACATTGTGGACCAGAACATTTACCCTTATCAAGATTATATCAATACATTTTTGAAACACAAGCGCCCGAAGTTTTTGTTTGCAACCCAGCCGGACAATTTGCTGTTACAAGAGGCGCAATTCATAAAAATCCGCGTATGATTTATGAAAAGTGCTTGAACGCTTTATCATATTCAATGAACCCAATTGAAGGATTTTGCATGGAAAGAATGTGGTTTTCACTTTTTGGTTTTAAACATGCAGTCAAACTTGAAGATATTGATTATAGAAATGACGATTATATTGATGTTGATGAATACATTGCTTTGTCAAGAGATGATAAAGGAAATTTTATTCATTTAGGTGAATTTGGATTTGATAAATCAATAAGATAATGCTATAATTAATTGGAAGTGAATTTTGTACGATTTTTTGATTGTAGGTTCTGGAATTTTTGGATCTGTTTTTGCTCAACAAGCAAAAATAAAGAACAAAAAGTGCCTCATAATAGACAAAAGAGATCATATCGGAGGAAATTGTTTCACAAGAAAACAACACGATATTGATATTCACGTCTATGGCCCACATATCTTTCATACATCAAGTAGAGAAATTTGGGATTACATAAACAAATTTTCTCATTTTAACAACTACATAAATCGACCAAAATCAAGAATTGGCGATAAAATTTTTTCTTTTCCTATTAATATGATGACTCTTCACCAATTGTGGGGCGTAACGTCACCTAGCGAAGCTCAAAGAAAATTGAATGAAGTCAAAATTTCAATTGAAAATCCGCGAAATCTTGAAGAGTGGATAGTATCTCAAGTGGGAATTGAGATCTATGAAAAGTTTATTTATGGTTATACAAAGAAGCAATGGATGAGAGATCCATGTGATTTACCTGCTTCTATTATAAAAAGAATTCCAATTAGACTTACGTACGACGACAATTATTTTGATGATTCTTTTCAAGGGATACCAACAGAAGGTTATACGAAAATTTTTGAAAATATGACAGATGGAGTTGATATTGAACTAGGCGTCAATTTTTTTAAACATCGAGAAAGATTTGAAAAAATCGCAAAATTCATTGTTTTTACAGGAAAAATTGATGAATTTTTCAATTTTGAATTAGGCGAACTTCAATATCGAGGCTTAAATTTTGTAAATGAAGTTCATGAAAGTGATTACCAAGGCAACGCAGTCATCAACTATCCAGAATATGAAATCAATTGGACAAGAATCACAGAGCATCGTCATTTCACACCTGAAAAGAATCTGACTAAAACAATTATCACAAAAGAATTTCCTATTGAAAGTAATCGTGACTCTATTCCTTATTACCCAGTAAGTGACGAATTAAATGTAGAAAAATACAGGCTCTACAAAGAAAAAGCAGATAAGTGTAAAAATGTTATTTTTGGTGGAAGATTAGCAGAATACAAGTATTATGACATGCACCAAGTTATAGGTTCTGCATTACAAAAATCAAGAAGGTACTTAGCATAAAATGCTTTTAAACACATTCGACGCTTCATATATCAAAGATATTGAATTTCCTGATTTTTGGAAACAAGCGTGGAAAGAACATTTTTTAAGTCAACTCTTGTTAGTAGAGATGAGAAATAATAAAATAAATGTTTTATATGACGGCGGAGGATGGCGTAATAGACATAAGACAATACAACAATCTTTGAGTCTTGCGTCTGAATTATGTAATTCTTCTTCAAATAAAAGATTTTTTGTTTTTACTGGAGATGACTACCCTATCGGTGTTAAGACGCCTTGGAAGTTATTATCAATAACAGGCAGAAGAGAAGACAAGGAGATTGTTATACCTGATCCGCATTCATTTGCATGGGTTGATATAGGAATTGATGATTTTGAATCTTATAGAAAAGAGATGATCAAATTTTCTAATGAGTGCATTGAAAATAAAAGCGTGATTAAAAAAGCATTTTGGAGAGGATCTGTTGATCAGCATGTTGCAAGAAGAAATTTTTGTGAGTTGGTCAAAGATCATCCTTGTTTTGACGTCGAAAATGTCAATAATGCATCACAGTTTAGAGAAATGAAGTTTGCAGGCGAATATGCAGTGTTACTAGATTTCCCAGGTCAAGGTCATAGTGGTAGATTAAAACATCTTTTGTTTTCTGGCAGGCCTGTAGTAGTTTATCCAAGACTATCTTGGGATTGGGTTACACTTAACTTAGAACCCAATATACACTTTTGCCTATCAAATATTACATACACAGATACGGCTAATTCCTGTATCAATTTAATTAATAATGAAGAGTATGGAAACTTTCTTGTTAAGAAGTGTTTTGAGAAATCTTATTTAATAGAAAGAAAAACACTTATCACTGAAACATCAAAAATTATTGAAAAAAGCGATTGAGGATCAAATGAGTGTCGCAGTTATCGGTCAGGGGTTTGTTGGTGGAAGTCTCACGACCGTCTTATCTGAACGAGGCGAGACTGTCTTTGTCTACGATAAAGACATACAAAAATGTGCACCAGGCGGAATCAGGTCATTCAAGAGAAAAGATGCACAGCAAGAAATTGTCCCAAAGACAATAGTAGATTTTGTTTCAATATGCGAAGGAACATCTGGTTTTTCTGGAATTTATTTCGTATGTGTTCCTACACCCATGTATGAAGACGGCTCACCTGACACGACGATAGTTGAAGATGTTCTTACTCTAATTGCATCAGCACCTTATGTTGCTGATTCTCCTGAAAGAATCGCTGTTATCAAATCAACGGTTCCTCCAGGTTCTACAGAAAAATGGAATGAGCAATTTTCTGACATAGGGCTTCATGTAATTTTCAATCCTGAGTTTCTAACAGAGTCTAATGCAATTCACGACATGCGTGAACAGAATAGAATTGTTCTTGGAGGGCCAAGGCCTTACATTAATACAGTAAGAAATGTCTTCATGCGAGCGTTTCCAAAAATTCCAATAATAAAGACAAGCTCAACAACTGCAGAGATGGTAAAGTACATTACTAATTGTTTTTTAGCAGTAAAAGTTTCATTTGCGAATGAAGTAGCACAAATCTGTGAACAGCTTGACAGAGATGGTCTTAATATTGATTATGATAAAGTTGTTGAATACGCAAAACTAGACCCGAGACTAGGTGACACTCACTGGGCAGTTCCAGGGCCTGTTCCAGCTCATGATGGTCGATATGTTCGTGGTTTTGGCGGTCATTGTTTTCCAAAAGACATCAATGCGCTTATGACAATTGCAAAAAAATATAACATAGATCCAAAAGTTATGAATGGTGCTTGGGACAAGAATCTAGAGATAAGATCGATTGATGATAGAGACTGGGAAAAACAAGTTGGTCGTGCTGTAAGCGTACGTAATAAATAATGTGCTTCTTATCTATAATTAGTTGTGACTACATTTCCTACTGGCAAACCACACATCTCTTTTTCTGAAGTCAAAAACTGGCATGAGTGCGGTTGGCGACATAAACTGCTCTATATTGACAAGATCAACATTTCTAAGCCTAGCGAGAATCTAGAGTTTGGAACTGCTGTCCACGCTGAGTGCGAAGACTATCTTAAGTCTAGGACAATGAATCCTGATCGTCTCGAATCAGAGATCAGAAAAGTCTGGGCTGAGAAATCACTTTCAAATGTTGACTCATGGGTCAAGGAAGGCAAACAGATTCTGGAGGATGTGCCTCAATTCATGGATGACACATTTCCTGAGTGGACTTGCATTTCTGCAGAACATGCGCTTTACGAGCCAATCACGGGTCATGATGTAAGCTTTAAGGGTTTCGTTGACGCAATGATCAAGGCAAAGAATAAGCGCGGCCAATGGTGCCTCTGGATCCTTGACTGGAAAACTTCAGGACCTCGAGGTTGGGCCGCCGATAAGCGCCGTAATGAGCTCGTCCAGGCACAGCCTGTCCTCTACAAGAATTTTTGCTCACAAAAATTTGAAGTTGATCCAAAAGAAATCAAGTGCGGGTTTGTTCTTCTAAAGAGAGGCCTAAAGCCAGGCAAGTCTTGCGAGTACATTGAGGTCTCTGCGGGTCCGAAGACCATAGAGAAATCAGACAGACTTGTGACCTCAATGATCAGTGGTGTGAAATCAGGAAAAGTCTTTAAGAACAGGTCGTCATGCAAATTCTGCGACTTTAAGGGCACACCACACTGCCCAGGCTCAGGTGACTTTGAGCCTTTTACCTCACGATAGAATGATTATTATTACAGAGCATGAATAAGAAATTTAAAGTCTTAGTACTCTCTGATCACGCTCTTTCTACAAGCGGAGTAGGAACTCAAACTCGTCATCTTATTACAGGCCTCTTGAATAAGGGATGTTGGTCATTCAGGCAGTTTGGCGCCGCAATGAAGCACTCTGATTACAGGACAGTCGCTGTCAATGAGGACTTTATCATCAAGCCGATTGACGGTTTTGGTAATAGAGACTTGATTCGTGTCACTCTTGCAACTGAGCGTCCTGACCTCCTACTTATCTTCACAGATCCAAGATTCTTTACTTGGCTCTTTGAGATTGAAGATGAGATCCACCAGGTCTGCCCTATCGCATGGTGGCATGTTTGGGATAATGAGCCGTTTCCTGCATTTAATGATGCATTCTACAAGTCGACAGACCTGATTAATTGTCACTCGCACATGACATATCAGATGATCAAGGATTACTATCCTGATAAGGTTAACTTCGTCCCACACGCGATTCCTGACAACATGTTCTTTCCGTTAGATGTGACGGCAAGGATGAATTACAAGCGTGCAATTCTTGGTCAAAATAAGATCGACCATTTTGTGGGGATTTGGGTCAACAGGAACGCAAAGAGAAAGCGGTCTGCAGACGTTCTCTTGTCATGGAAGATGTTCCTAGATGAGCTTCAAAAGAAGCAAGGTCATAAAAAGGCAACTCTCATCATGCACACAGACCCGCTTGACCAGGAAGGACCAAACCTTCTAGCAGTTGCAGATATGTTAAAGATCTCTGATAACGTTGTCTTTTCAAAGGATAGAATTGAATTTGACAAGATGAATGTGCTCTACAACATCTCAGACTTCTGCATGAACATCAGCTTTGCCGAAGGCTTTGGATTAGGGACCCTTGAGGCAATGAGTGCAGGAACTCCCATCATCGCTGCAAAGACAGGAGGTCTCACACGACAGGTGGTTGACCACCGTGATGGAAGTGAGAATGGCGTCGCACTTGACATTGATTGTAAGACGCTTGTTGGAAGTCAGACAGTCCCATACATCTATGAGGACTATGTCACTTGTGAGAACACGGCGACAGGAATCATGAAACTGTATGATCTTGACACGGCTGAAAGAGAGAAGTTACGTCAGAAAGTCAGAAAGTATGCAACATCTGAGTTTGCATACCAGAAAACAATAGATGACTGGCACAATTCCGCTTTGAACCTGATCAATACGTGGAAGGAAAAACGTAAAAACTGGGAAATTAGGAGCTTTTGATGAAGAGCGTCGTAGTACGGGCACCGCTTCTAAGCATTTCTGGATATGGTGAGCACTCACGCCAGGTGTTCAAGGCCGTGAGAGGAATTCCAGACATTGATTTGAGGACACAAGTTTTGCAATGGGGTAACACTGCGTGGTCAATTGATCCAAATGGATTTGATGGACTTACGGGTGAGATTATGTCAAAGTCAGTGTCAGCCAACGAGGGCTTCGATGTCTCTCTCCAGGTCCAGCTTCCAGATGAGTGGTCAAAATCTCTAGCAAAATTCAACATCGGAATTACGGCGGGTGTTGAGACTGATCGTTGTAATCCTAAGTGGCTTGATGCCATAAACTTGATGGACCTTGTCATTGTCCCAACTGCGCACGTTAGAGACACATTTCTTCGAACAGGTGATGTAAAGACAAAGATCGTTGTGATTGGTGAGTGGCACCAGGAGTCACTTGATCTTGAACCGCTTAAGCACATATTAGACATCAAGTTTGACACAAAATTCAATTTTTTGGTAGTCTCACAGCTTACTGCAACTGATGACGTTAGTGATAGAAAGAACATCTTCAACACCATCAAGTGGTTTTGCGAGGCATTTTGTGATGACAAGGACGTCGGACTCATACTCAAGACCAACATGGGTAGAGGAACGCAGATAGACAGACACAATGTGTTTCAGACAATCGACGCTTTGTTAAAACGTGTTCGTCCAGGCCAGTTTCCAAGAGTTCACATCCTCCATGGAAACATGACCGACCATGAGGTCACTTCACTATACAAACACCCATCAGTCAAGTGTTTCATAAACCTGACACGAGGTGAAGGATTTGGCCTACCGATCCTCGATGCATCAGTTGCAGGTCTCCCTGTGATCACAACAAACTGGTCAGGTCATCTAGACTTCATGAAGATGGGCAAGTTCATTGGCGTCGACTACGACCTGATCGACGTTCCTCCGGCAAAGATCGACAATAGGATCTTTGTCAACGATGTCAAGTGGGCCAATCCAAGAGAGGCTGATTTCAAGAAGAAGGTCTTGAAGTTTAAGTCCAGCTACTTGACACCCAAGGAGTGGGCCGAAGATCTTTCTGTCAAGTGTAGAGATAAATTTTCTAGAAAGAGCATCGAGCCCGCATATCAAGAAATTATTAAAGAGATCATATGATGGCATTTCTCATCGTGCTTGTGGCAATTTTGTCTGTTTTGACAGCATTTTTTGCCTATAAGGCGTACGTCTTTGGTAAAATAATACTTAACATCCAGGATGCGATTGAAGATTCGTTAGAAGTTCTTGATGGTAGATACCAGAGTATATCTGAAATTCTTCAAAAACCTGTATTTTTCGACTCAGTTGAAGTTAGACAAGTCATTGAGGAAATAGGCGTTACACGTGATGCAGTCTTGTACATAGCAAATAAGATTGAGAATTCTCAAAGAGTGAATCTTAATGATAAAAACGACGACAAAGAAAAAGAAGATAACTAAGAAGAATGACCTAAAGTATTACTTTCATTCTGGTACTCATGATGCGATCATAAGTTTTCAAACTTCCTGTGATCAGAGGCAGAAAGAATTGATATACGTCAATGAGATTCTTCCTGCATTCAATAAGCTTGTTGAAAATCTTATTTTCATCCACGGAAATGCCGCCGTTATCATGTCTGATGACTTCAAGAATGACTGCATCACATTTCTCTATGAGACACTTAAGAAGTTTGATGCTTCAAGAGGCACAAAGGCATTTAGCTACTTCAACGTTGTTGCAAAAAACTGGATCATTGTCAAGAGCAGGCAGAGACAAAAACAGAACAATCGACACATCAGCATGGAAGATCGCGGAATCATGTCTGAGATCGAACTTGTGCCGTTTGACATTCACAAGCATGATCCACTTTCGACACCTGAGACCGAGTACATTGACATAGTCGTAAGAATCAATGACACACTTGGCAAGGTTAAGACAAGATTGACCTGTGAGAATGATAAGATCTGCATGGACTCAATCATGAAGCTGTTTGAGAACATTGACAATCTTGAGAGCCTTAATAAGCGCGCGATCTTTGTGTATGTTCGAGACATGACAAACTTGACACCTAAACAGCTTTCATCGTCGATGTCATCCATAAGAAAGCACTATAGAGAAATAACAAAAACACAGATCTTCTAGGAGAGTTATGGGAAAGTCAACAGTCGATAAATACTCAGACGCTCTCGACAAGATTACTAAGAAAGAAAAGAAGATCGCAGAGTTCTCTGATCTTCTTAAGACCTTGACCGATATCGATGACAAGAAGCGCGTCTTGTGGTTAGAGATTTATGAGAATGCTGTCGATGATAGAGAGAATGCATCAATCCTCTTCACGGACACTCTCATGCAAGTCAAGGGAAATGCTGCAAATCACAACATCCTGGGTCCTGTGATTGCCAAGTATCTCGAGCGCATGTCAAGAGCAAACGACCAGATCTTGAAATTGGCCGAGCTCGTCGCCAGAGAAGATTCAAAGCCGATGGATCCTGATTCGATATTTGATCGAATCAGCAATGATGACGATCTTTAGACAAGGGACTTATGATGCAAGGATTGGGTAATTTCTATACAGCCGTTGTCGTAGAATATTTTTCTTCTGCACCGAACCCGGATGCCATCGCAAGCCTGCTTGCAAAATACAGCAATTTGAGAATTCCTATGCTGAGGCCTGAACGACTCTCTAGCATGCCACCTGGTTCAATCATGGCAAAGATGATTGACAATGAAGAACAGAACGATGTTATGATTTTTTATCCCATGTTCTCACATCTCAATATGCCTGTGAAACCCGGCGAGCAAGTGTTTATACTTTATGGTTCTGCCCAGAAAGGTGATAGAATTGGGTATTGGCTTACAAGAAAGCCTGCAGACTTAATAGCAGAAGATGTTAATTATACGCACAATGATCGATCAAATTTTACTAATAATCCTGCAGTCGCAAGAAAATTTCCTGACTACGGTCTTACAGGGATTTCCTATCAAAGTGTTGTAGATAATTCCGACGTGATCAAAAGTGAGTTCCAGGGAGAAGTTGTCCCTAGATTCTATATGAAATCATCAGACACATCTTTACAGGGATCAAATAACACATTAATAGTCCTTGGGTCTAATTCATCGTTGAATAAGGAAAAATCTGTAGGTAGCGGTTTAATTGATATTGTCGTAGGGCGAGGTCAATCAGCAGAAACAGCACCCTTGACAACATTTAAAAATTCAAGGGGTTATGATGAGGTTGATAAAGCGACAACAAGAAGCTCAACAGAGGGAAATTTAGATCTCATTAACGATAGCTCACGAATCAACGTCTCAATGAATCTAAACGTCGATTCTGATTTTAACGTCAATGCTGGAGACAACTCAGGAACTGCACCCGCTGTCGTGGTAAAATCAGATCAAATTAGGCTTCTATCAAGGCAAGACTTGAAGATTGTCGTTGGGTCAGGTTCTAGTCAGTCTAGCATACTGATCAAGAATGATGGAAATATAGTGATCACACCTGGCGCTCAGATAAAGCTATCAAGTGAAGAAGATGACCAGCCATATCTTCGTTATGATCAATTTAATGATATTATTTCAAAAATGCTTGACATCTCAGCGGCAATTCAGACGCTTATAACACTTTTAGGCAGCGTCCCTGCATCACCTGGAGTTCCGCCAGGAATAGCACTGGGCATAGTTCCTATTCCCAATCCAATACCTGATACTTTTCCAGAAGATTTTGAACCTCCCACAGGCGCACTTCCAGGAACAGATGCGCTCGTAGAGATCTCTACAGCTGCTGGTGAAATCCTTAATCTATTATCGACAATCAAATCAAAAAAAATATTAGGATCTTAGATTTGACAAACACAGCAATTCTAAACGTTGCAACGTGTCCTTCATTGTCATATAATTACTAACATGGCAACATCAACAACAACATCAACAAAGCCTCAAAGAACCTTTAAGGGAGGTTCATCACCGATTACACAGCGAATTGAGACACAGCCCGCTTCACCTGCAACGCCCTTTAGTATTATTACGCCCTTACAATTTCCAAATTCCGTCGGAGAGACTTTCAAGACAACGACAAATGTTGCTGATGGTATTGTAGATGATTTTAAGAACATGCTTCTTACAAACTTCGGCGAGAGGCTCGGACGCCCTGATTTTGGTGCAAATTTAAATGTTCTACTTACGGAACGTCTTTCTCTAGAAGACTGGAGTGCTAGAGCATCAAGCTTAATTAAGAACACAACACAAAAATACATGCCATATATCACGATCGATACAATATCATTGAATGAGATGGTTCCTACTGGAGACGGGTTTTCTAGAGTCAAAATTTCTCTTATCTACTCTGTTATTGCACTCGGAATTCAGAACAGAAGATTAGACCTAACTTTAACTAATTTGAGTTAAAAATGTCATCATACAATGTCAAAAAATCGTTAGTTCAAAAAAGAGAGAGGTCTTATCTTAACAGAGATTTTAACTCGTTTAGATCAGAGCTTTTAAGATATGCAACAACATACTATCCAGACAAGATTCAAGACTTCACAGACGGTTCTTTGGGAGGCATGTTCAATGACTTAACTTCATACGTCGGCGATGTTATGTCATTCTACATGGATCACCAGTTTAATGAGTTGAATCTTGAGACTGCAGTTGAACCTGCCAATATTGAAAGACAGATAAGGCTGGCAGGAGTCAAGATCACAGGCGCAGCTCCTGCGCTTTGTGAAGTAAGTTTCAATATCAAGGTCGAGTCTGAGATCTACAACGGGTCATATAGGCCTAAAATAAGCTACTTGCCTATTATTAGATCAAAATCAAAGCTCCAGTCAAGCAATGGCACGATTTTTGAGCTTTTGGATGATATAGACTTTGCAGAAAAAGACGATGTAGGCAATTTGCTAGCATCGATACAGGTTTCAACGTCTGATACATCTGGAAATCCTTCGTCATACATCGTGTCTAGAACAAGTCTTTGTTCATCAGGCGAGACAGTTGAAGAAAACATTAGCATACCTGACACATTCACGCAATTTAGAACCATCACATTGACAAGAAATAATGTGTCAGAGATCTTAAAAGTAGTCGATACTGACTTAAATGACTATTACGAGGTTGCATCGCTAAGTAATGATGTAGTATTTAAAAGAATGATCAATAATGAATCAGATAGTAAAGAAGTTCCTGACAAGCTTCTAGTAATTCCTGCTCCGTATAGATTTGTAACACGCACTTCGATCAATACTGCACAGACAACAATGATCTTCGGTTCAGGAAGAGCTGATACTATTGATGATGATATTTTACCTGATCCCAGCGAAATCGCACTTCCTCTATACGGTGATAGAAAGTCTTTTGCTAGAGTCGCAATTGATCCCAATTCATTGCTTGGCACAACAAGCCTTGGAATTTCTCCTGTTAACACGACACTCACAATCACTTATCGCGCAGGCGGAGGATTGACACACAACGTTGCATCTAGAACAATAAGGACCATTGTTTCGTTATTGACAACATTCAATCAAAATGTACCACAGACTAAAGTAGCCCAAATAAGAGCGTCATTAGAAGTCAACAATCTCAATCCTGCTCAAGGAGGCGAAGACACGCCTTCGTTAGACGAGTTTAGATCGATTGCTTTGAACTATAGGAATGCTCAATCAAGAATAGTCACTAAGCAAGATCTGATTGCACGTGTCTATTCAATGCCACCAAATTTTGGTAGAGTCTATCGAGTAGGAATTAGATCCAGTCCAGTAAATCCTCTTGCAACACAGCTTTTCATAGTGAGTAGAGATCAAGATGGGTATTTGATAACATCACCTGACTCATTGAAGAAAAATCTAGCAAAGTTTCTAAACCAGTTTAGGCTGACATCTGATGCAATTGACATTCTTGATGCGCAAATAGTCAATTACCAATTCTACTACACGGTAACCTTAGACCAAGGTGTAAACAAGACGACAACGCTAGCAAGTATCAATAATAACATTAGGAATTACCTGGCAACGAAAAACTTTCAAATAGATCAACCAATAGTAATAAGTGACATATCAAATCTGATTCTAAACCAGCCGGGTGTAATATCTCTTGAGAAATACAGGTTTGTCAACGTCATAAATAGTATTTCAGATCGTCAATATTCAAACATTTCATATGATTTAACTAGAAACACATCAAGAGGAATCATATCACCCCCTATTGGTGGAATATTTGAGTTAAAATATCCTAATTTTGACATAATCGGTAACGCAGTCTGAGGAACGTATGTACAGAATCATCCAACCCAATAAAGACGCCTACATAACCAATAAAATCGTAGGGCAGATTCGTGTGACCGATGCCAATATCGGGCAAGCAGGTACAATTGACATCTTTAAACTATTTGATGAGAACACAATCGCGGGCGAGTCACAACCCATTGAGCTCTCGCGAGGGTTGATTTACTTCGATCTAAATCCTATTAGAGAAATGACACAGACGACGTTGGATATTAATGATCCATCGTTTAGGTGTCATCTAAGACTTTCAGATGTCTATGCAGGTCAGACAACGCCTGCGAATTTTACTCTCATTGTCCATCCACTATCGAAGTCATTTGACGAAGGCTTAGGCAAAGATGTCACAAGGTTTGAAGATCTAGATGTTTGTAACTTCATCACAGCGTCTGTCATAACGACACCAGTCACCTGGAGTGGACAAGGAGCAAGCGTAGAAGGCTTTCTTGGCACATCAGATATTGACATAATAGGGTCAGGAAATTTGAACGACGGAAATGGGAACGTATTCCTGTATGTCACACAGTCATTTCCACTTGGCACAGAAGACTTAGATATTGATATTACTAGAATCGTATCTGGCACTCTCGCAGGTTTGATACCTGATTGTGGTTTTAGGATCGCCTACTCTGGGTCTCAAGAGACCGATGGGAAGACAAGATTTGTCAAGAGATTTGCATCAAGGAATACGACAAGCACAGCAAAGAGGCCTAAGCTTGTTGTGACGTATGACGACACCTTGCAAGATGATCACAATTTGTTTTATTTTGACATCTCGGGGTCAATTTTTCTAAACAACTATCACAGAAGTTATCCTGCAAACATCCTTTCTGGCGCTGGAGCGTCGCCAGTCAGTGGAGACAACTGCATCTTAATCACTCTATCTACAGGGTCTTTTTCACAGTCATACACAGGATCACAGTTTAAGATCGGTCAGAATTTTCAGACAGGAATCTACACAGCTTCGTTTGCAGTTAGCTCATTTGATCCAAATCTTCGCCTCTTCGTTGTCAACTCAGGGTCAGTGACTTTTGATGAAATCTGGCATTCAACTGACGGGACTGTTGGATATTACACGGGATCAATGACAATAAATGCTGTGGAGAGAACATCTTTTATCCAGACACCTGAACGATTCTTTGTCAACATCACTAACATGAGATCGTCATACAAGTCTGACGAGTCCTTTAGGTTTAGGCTTTTCATACAAGATTTCACATCTGATGTCGTTTACTCAAAGCTACCTTTGGAAAATACTGGAATAGTTGTTGATAAATGTTTTTATCGAGTTAGAGATTTTGAAAACGATGAAGTGATCATACCTTTTCATGATCCTGGCACACAGACTTCTAATGATGCAACGTCACACTACTTTGATTTTTTCATGTCATCCTTGCCCAAGGGAAGAACCTACACATTTGACTTCAAGATAATTAACAAGGGGCTTGAGATCATAATCAATGATGTCGCCGCAAAATTTAGAGTTGAATAGAGAGACTCAATGAGATCACGCACAGGAGATAGACCTAGCTTTAAGTCGTCATCCACACTAGTTAGGCGACAGCCCAGTGTTGTCTTCAAAAATGTCAAAAATGAAGAAATCTCAAGATCGAACGCAATTAACACGGCATCTTTTGGTTTTGATCCCGAAGGAACAGGCCTAAAATCAACCCAAGAACTTCCTATTGATTACACTTCATTTGAAAATCACACGTTTTTTAATTCGGCAAGATCAAAGGTTGACATATCTTTTGATAGTATCATAAATCACTTTCCTTATGATTCTTCGAGAGCTGAGATACAAAATTTCTTAAATCTCATGACTGGGTTTGAGAAATTTGTATTTGATGCTTTTCCAAAAAATGTGGGTTACCTGAAATTCTCAGGATCATCTGCACCATCTGATGGGACATACATTAAAGTCATTGATGGAAAGTCATTCAACTTCCCTGTCCTAAATAAGGTTGACTATGGTTTACCCGTTCTTGATCCGGGTACATCTCCATTCGATATTGAATTATTTATCAATATTCCTGAATTAGTGAATGACAACCAGATAGTGACGCAGCGTCTTTCTTCTAATGCTGGTGTCACTCTCGCACTCTCGTCTTCCAGCGACACGAGTAAGTGCAATCTCATCTTTCTAGTCTCGTCAGCATCTGACGCTTATATTCTCGCATCAGGTTCTGTTGATAAAGGTGACTGGGTTCACATTTCTGCACAAATGCAGGATGACAATGGTGCAAAAAAGGCAACAATCTACCTAGACCAGACACTTTTTTACACATCGTCAGACACACAGGACTTTGGCAATCTTGCATTTGCAGGTGAGCCTATGTACATCGGGTCAGGATCGTCTCACACAATTCTTGACTACTCATTCACACCGCAAGAGACATTATCTTGCTCCATGGATGAGTTTAGATACTTCAAAAATGAGAGATCGATTCAAGACTTGGCTGAGTTTTCTCGACAAGAAGTTTATCCTGATGAATTTTTGACCTTGTATCTGAAGTTCAATGAACCGTCAGGTTCGTACACAGGAAATGACTATGTTCTTGATAGCTCAGGTAACAAACTTCATTCTAGAATTTATAACTTCAATTCAGGATTGAGGAATACAGGTTCAGCACCTACACCTATGTCATATGAGAATATCAATTATTCTCCTATTTTATTTGCAGGTCATGATAGCGTTGTCGAATTAAATGATTCTTTGCTTGAAGACGCAGAATCTTTCGACAATGACAATCCCAATTTTATCCTAAAGTTAGTTCCAAGGCACTACCTCGCGATAGGCGCTAGCGCAGAAGGATTGACAACATATGATCAAAATCTAGGTGATAGATACCAGGCATCATCTGTTCCTGGAACGGGAATCTTGCCAAAACCGCAATTGATGGTAGTTTTTCTTCTGACGTATGCAAAGTTCTTCGATGAGCTCAAGTTGATGATTGACTACTTTTCTCATGTCAATTATGTTGAGCTGGACGATCCTGAATCTGCTATTGATAAATTCCTGCCGCTTGTAGCCCAATACTACGGTCTTGAACTGCCTGATTTCTTTAGTAACACAACGTCAGACCAATTCTTTTATGGCAAGACATTAGAGAACAATTACGGGTATGCAAAGACTTCTCTCAAGCAGGTAAGATACCAAATTTGGCGAAGAATCCTCGGAAACATCACAGAAATTGTGCAAGCAAAAGGAACAAGGTCTTCAATAAGGTCGGCAATTTTGTCAACCGGCATAATTCCTGAGAACTTCTTCAACATAAGAGAGTTCGGTGGACCTGCTGTCGTTAGTTTGAAAAATCTTCGTCAACAAACGCAAGAGATGTCATCACTTGCTGACATGTCAGGAACGCTTGCAGGACCTGGCACATCGCCGGATGCGCAAGGTTTGTTCACAAACATTCCAACAATCATCTCACCATTTCTGTCTGCCTCAAGAGTCGAGCCAGGATTACCACAGATTGCAGGAAGCATTGTTGATGGTCTTTCTGACGATCCGAATGACGGCCTACTAACATCAGGTTCATTTGCTATTGAGACAACTGTCAAATTTAAACCGACAATAACACACAATAATGATCAAAGTTTGATAAGACTACAGACAACAGGATCACTTTCATTGTCTCTCGCGTCACAGCCTTGTCTTCTTAACATAGTCTATAATCACAACACGTCATCAGGCTCGGGTGACCTGCATCTTCTTGTTAGGTCAAGTGATGAATTGACAGCACCCAAGCTTGACCTTGTCATACCTGACATTAACATGTTCAACGGTGAGAAGTGGTATGTTTCTGCGGTCCGCGCGCGCGGAGACCTAACACAAAGTCTTTCTTCATCATACCACCTTCGTTGTGGATACGTTGAAGATCAAACAACATACACGTATTTTACCACATCTTCATATTTCTCAGAGACCACAACAGGGATCACATCACACGATCTATTTCAAAACTTGAGCGCAAGTTACAATGCATCCGGCGCATTCATGATAGTCGGCTCACAAAGCCTAGACATTGCGTCACCCATGTTTCTTAATTCAAACATTGAGACACATTTTGATGGTCTCACAGGCCAGATAAGATTCTGGTCAAAGGCATTAACAGAGACGGAGTCACTTGAGCATCTGAGAAATTATGCTTCAAGAGGCGTCGAAGATCCAAGATTCAACTTTAGTTTTGACACAGAGTCGACAGGAACATTTGAAAGATTGCACGTCGATGTATCAGCTGATCAAGCAACGACAGGATCGAACGGCTCAGGCGAAATTGTCTTATTCGACTTCAGCCAAAATGAATTTCACATGCAAGGCAGGGGATTTGAACCCACGAAGAAGATCGTGAAGAACGAGCTCTTCCAGATTAATAGGATTTCTCCCAACATAGACCTTCTTCAAACAGATGACAAAGTCCGCGTGAGAAGCCTATTCAATCTAGGCCAGACAGACGATGTTTCATATCCTGCTCCCGTCTACCAGCTAGGTCCTGAACAGGCTATCAATGATGATAATCGTTTTTCTGTTGAATTCTCTACCTACAAGGCGCTCAATGAAGACATGATCGGGCTTATAGGTGACACTCAATTTCTTGATGATGCGCTAGGACAGACTTCATCAATATTTGATGAAATCTATCCAGATCTTGAGAAAGTCTCAAAGGTCTACTTTGAAAGGCTCACAGATCCAGTTGACGTTAGGCGTTGTCTAGAGCTATTCAAGTGGTTTGATGCATCTTTGACAGTTTTGATAGAACAATTACTGCCTAGAAAGACAAAATTCTTAGGAGTCAATTTCGTCATAGAATCTCACCTTCTCGAGAGAAATAGGTACAGGTACCCAGTTGACAGGATGTACCTGCTCAATGAGAGGCCACAGCGTTCCACGGATCTGTTCCTAACTGCACTGACAGCGAAAATCAGGAGGATGTGATTGAAACCCTTCATTGACAAGTCTATCGGCCTCATTGAGCGACCACAGACAATAATCATTGGCGCACCTAGCGATGACACCGTAACATTTGACCCATATCGACAGGGCATCGAGGTGTCAAACATAAGTTACTTTTTGCGATCAAATCTGCCACTAATCAGCAGTAAGGGTTTAAATCGTCTCTCACCCAATGAGTCAATTGATCACGAGCTTGACTCAAACAATATGGGCCAGGGACTCAATCTAGACGGGTTTTCACCCTTCAGCGACAAATATGAGATCAAGGATCCTGCAGTTATTCTGTCTGAGAATATCGTGCAAAGTGATGAAGATCCCTACTTTGGAAGAGCCGCGCAGGACGGAGAAATTGATGTCTTTAGCGACACAGGAAAGCGTTCACTACTTCCAGACTCAAATATCATCAAAAGTAAGGGAATTCGCGCAACAGCTTCGACTTTTGGCGGGCTCTATTACATCAATGACGTCACAAACGATTGGTTTCTTGATGCCGCAGATGACAGACTGGGAATACCTGTTCCGGGCTATGTGGGAAATGATGTATCAATTTCATTATTTGTTGATAAGATTAATGTGAACAGTTTCGGAATCCAGTTGGAATACACATACGTTGGTCCTGACGAGAAGAGTCCAACGACCGGGTACGACTACTATGGATCTGCTGCAGGAACAGATTCAGTTGCTTATGGCGGTTTCTTAAGATGACAAAGAAGACAAGAATACTCAATATTTCTCCCAAGGCACAACTTGCAATAACTGATAATACTGCAGGCGCGTACCCAACAATTCTTAGGACGGGAGATGAGAGGACGCTGGGTGATAACCTGTCTCAATTTAACGAGTCAGATATTCAGGTGTTCTCCAAACAAAATGTGTTGATGCCTTTCAATGTCAGCAAAGATCGTGCAGAGCAATCAGGTTTCTTGACAGGAACAATAATCTTATCAAAGACACCAGATCCTTCATCGCAGTACTTAACGCAGTACAAGGAAGAAAGCTACATTGCCTTTAATGAGTCAAGAAACCCTGCAGGATTCTTCACGTCAGGATCGAAAAAGAATAATGGATTTGATGAGAAGCTATATCAGGGATTTACGTCTCCTATATCATCAAAAATTGCAATTCCCATTGACATAAGTCTAAGCAGCAATGTTGATGTCAAAATTGTTGGAAACCCTGGCGGTGGTGTGACTTCATCACCTTTTGTGTATTATAACTTTGACAATAAGACATGGGACCAAATTGGCGTCACAGATCCTGCAACTGGAGCTTCCACAAATTATATTCACTTCATTGACGGAGTCTTATACACGTCTGGTCCTAACACATGGATCTCTGCTAGCAATGGGACAGGCAATGGTGTTGATAAGATAGTTAAACAATTTACATCATCTCCAGGAATAGCAGCATCGCTTACGACAGGCATTCCACTAAATCAGAAACTTTTTCTCGCAGGATATGATAAAATCGGTTATCCAACATCATTTTTTGAAGCACCTGTTGCCAAGAAGTACCACGCTAAAACATCTCAGACATTAAAGCTCTCTAATTACATTACAAGTCCTTTTGTTTTAGAGAAGATCCAGGTCAAAATTCCTGTCAAAAGTGAGAGATACCAAAATTCTGTCATCACAGGAAACTCAAAAGGCGCAGGAAGAGACATTGACAATTATGTCTTCTTTCTGTATAGACAAAATAGGTCGACATCTCCTGTTGACTCTAGCATGGATGTATCGTCAAGCGTAAGATCTCTGGTCGGCAATGAATCATTTTGCTTCTATAATAGCAAATCAATGCCTTTGATCAGCGTGGGAAACAACCTTAAACCCGTACATGAAAACCAGCTCGAGATTGACTATGGAGCTAGCTTAACTGCAGTAGGAACATTTACATCAAAAACATGCCTTCTAGATATGACTTTTACGCCTAGAACGTATGAACAGCAATTTACTGCACCCTCAGCAATTGGTTTAAGAGTTGGTCTCGGAAATACATTCACAACTGGTTATATTCAGAATTATTGGGATGGTGGACAAAAAAATGTTAAAAATTACACCACAGATTTGAGATCATTTCCCACTCTGCCACGCGCCATTAGAACCATCCACGCAAGAGGAAATAATCAATTTACGTATACGACAGGCTCTGGCCTGAACACACCTGACAGTACAAGAAATCTTGATCCTAGAACTCTGAGATCTTCTACTTATTCGACGTCTGTTCGAGATCCTCTAGATAAAATCAATTACTTTGATGAGGCAGTTACATCAAAAAGCCTCAATTATCGAGAAAATCTCTATGTTTTATTGCCAGAAGATGAGCTTGTTTTTGGAATAGACGCAGGGCACTTTCCAACATACACACCAGACCCGTCTGTGACAACGTCAGGAACTCCACCTGATTTACCGACAGGTTATCTGGATACAGTCACATCGATAGGTGAAGTTGGTGCTGCAGGTTTCGACACAATTAGCAAGCTTACACTTCTCGCGGGAGAAGCAGAAATTATTCTCTATGGTTCTTTAGTCAAGGACGGAGTTGAATTATTAGGGTCTCTCAACCAGCATCTGATATCTCCTGCGATTCACGAAGATGTCCACCAGGTGATTAGCGACCAGTTTCAAGTAAACGAGACGTCACTTTATGCAGGAACATACATAGGAAATTATGTGACTGGATCAATGAGCACGACAAGTGCAACAAGAGGCTTAGTCAGTGAGCTTTCAGGCACGATAACAAGAGCTGCTGAACTCGTTAATTTTCCTTTCTCATCATCTAATAATGCGACATCAGGTTCCATGCTTGGATCAAGAACTACACTTAAGTTGATCTCTTCTAAATTTAGGTACGATAGATTTGGACAATTTAGAGACATGCTTGAACAACGCATAGATACAAAGGGTGTAGAGACACGCTACACCGCAAGAAGCCTGCCACTTCCGAACTTTGTTAAGACATTTGGAGTCACTCAGATTGCATCACCCGTCGTCGTCTCGTTTGTCTCACAGTCGACAACCACGAGTGTCGATCCGTCAAGCACAAGAAGCGGTAATCTAAGCTTTGAGTGTACGTCCTCATTTCCCTATTACGAAGACGGCACAATAAGCAACAGAAGCCCTATCGTATTTGGTGAAAATCCTCCATTTGAAGTACAGACGGTTATTCTCGACAAGGCCTCCTCACTTCTATCCACGACGTAAGTTTGAAGGAAATAGATATAGATTATGGCAGGAATACTTGACAATAAGACGCGAGTCATGGACGTCGTCGTCACGGCAGAGGGCAAGCGCCAGATAGGAACGGGCGACTTTAAGATCGCTTATGCGACATTTACTGATAAGAATGCCTTCTATGACAAGTCGTCGATCTCTGGGTCCTTTGATTCTGCGACACGGCGACCCTACATTGAGGCGTCATCGTTGGCGTTTGATGTCATCACAATTGAGAAAGATGACAATGGTGCGGTCATACCTTTCGCTACCGTCACCGATTCCAACGGTGACAGAGTCAATGCAACTGCGGGAACTCTGACCAAGAATGGCGAGCCTGCAGGCAAGACAAACAGCAAGGACAGCCAACAGATAGTCAACACAATACTGTCGGGAACAATTCAAAATTTCAAGAAGCAGATGATCATTGCCTCAAAGGACCCCTTAGACGAGTCAGAGACATTTGAACTTTCTGACAATATTGCAACTTTCAATTACGGAAATAGAGGTCCAATTGTCGGCGACGACTTGGTCTCAACGGTCGATCAAGCAGCATCAGTCTTTACTGACAAGCGCTTCTCCAATTCTGTAAACTTCATGTTCATGCCACCGATTGCCAAGACGTCGCAGGGTGATGTCACACTCGGACAATACACAGACGTTAGAGAGGTTGAGCAATACACCTACGACGATGTGATCGCTGAGGTCGTAGGTGACGTTCCTGACCAGCCGATCTGCCCATTCAAGGAGATCGAGTTCACACAGACATCTGCGACAAATGACATCTGCATTCAGGCTTTTGAGATGGGACAATATCTTAGAAAGTTAGACATGGTTGATTTTGGTGAGTATTATGTTGCTGACGATGAGAATCCCAACAAGCATGTGGTCTTTCTAGGCAAGACATATGTTGACAGTTATGGAGCTACTAATTTTGCAAACATTTTCACTATCATTCTTGAGTGACTCATGCCCAAAGTAGTTATTCAAAAAAGCAGCCCAATAACTTTCACAAACACACCTTTTGTTGTCTACGATCACGACATTATTGATGGCGTCTATTATTACAAGTACCGTGTGCCTATAACCATCACAGATCCACAGGTTGCGCTTAGTAACACATATGAGATTCGCATCACTAGAGAGTCTCCTTATGCTAATCGACCCAACATGTTCAAGAATGTGACAGTTGGAAGCAGCCAAGAATTCAAGAACACAATAAGTGGATATGATGATAAGCGAGCCGGCGCATTTAAGAAAAAGACGCAGCTCGTCAAGAAAGTCTCTATCCTGTACCAGGACATGCTTCGAGGCTTTGTAGAGTTTACGATGAAGAGCACAGGAAATCAGGAGTTGTTTGCGACACTTACGCAGGCAAATCAAAATGTCCCGCTCGCAGGCCAAGTTGTAAGCTTCAATAGCGATCCACTGGTTCGACTTTATGCGCTGCCTCGTGCAGATTTTGTGATCGGTGATGCTGCAGTTTTCAGGAATAAGACGCGAATTGCCATTACACCCAAAGACAAAAGAATATCCAAATTTGAGATTAGAGTTGCAAACACAGTCGACAATAATCAGGTTCCTGACACAAATAACAAAATTTTCTCGGTGTCTGTGACAAACGATGGTGTTGCCAGAGTTGATATCGATGATTCAGGTTCATTTAAGAAATCTGTAAAGATCACACCCGTATCATTTTATAAAAATGTAAGCAGCGCCGAATACAAAGAAGTGATTTTAAATCCAGGCCTTGTCTATAACAATCAATTGATACTTTATCCGATTGATAATGCCGGGTCCAGCGCATCATTTAAGCTTCTTGCTGTGCCTAGCGGTGCAATATATGTGAGGCTTCTACGCAAGAATCTTACGAAATTGGATAGGAATTTCGCAGTTGTGAGCGAGAGAAGTGTCAATGATACAAACCTTATTATGAAAGATGACTCAAAACAGGTGTATGACACTTATCAATACAAAGTTGAACTTGAATTTAAGAATGGCACAAGAGTTCAAGCAGCATCATCATATATTCTTCAACCTAAGTTGCTATCGACGTCACTTGAATTTAATGTATCTGAAGTTGATAGACTTGAGACAGACTCTCCTACAGCCAGGAGATATTCTGCTAACATCAAGTATAATAACACATCTACTACACAAAATCTTTTGAATGACCTAAAGACACTAGGAATAGACAATATTTTTCCTAACGAGATAAAGAATCTATCGACCCAGCTTGATCCCATAACTGCAGTAATTGTGTCAAAGATCAACTTGACAACATCTATTGAAGAATTTTTAGGCCTCTTCAAGCCAGGAGAAATTACCGTAGATTTACCGGAAAATTCTCCTAGCATTCTAATTTTTGAAGCTGTTCTCAAACCTGCTTCTGAGATGATTGAGGACATTGCATCTTCACGAGATTTTTACACACCTGGAAATGCAAACTCAATCGGCGATCCAATGATCGCATCAAGAGCGTTAGGTTTGACAACTTTTTCTAAGCGTGAGAATTTCACACAAAAATTTTTTAATAAATCAGCACTTTACTATGGTACTCTTCGCTATGGCAAGTCGTTAGGAAGCAATCAGGCAGGAATTGAGAGTGGGAAAACAGGAAATTTTAAAACATTGATTGTTTATCCTAACTTTGCCTCACCTCAACTAGACTTTGTGAATGTCAAATTGAGACCTACTGATAAAATCATAACGTGGAATGCAACAAATCTTTCTAATGTTAAAGATTTTTTAATATATGACAGCAGTGATTCAAGTAACGTCAAGTTAATAGCAAAATCAGTTGCAGACAACAATCGACTTGATTTTTCTTTGCCTATTTCTAAAAACGTGTCTAAGGTTTTAATTGTTGCCAATATAATGGGAGAGAGCAAGATATCCATCGAGGCAAACGTATGATAGGAAAACTATTTGTCAATACAGTTACAGAGTCAGGCCGGCTTTCACAGATAGTCCGTGAAATTGCATCAGATAGAAACATCTTGCCAAACGCACAAGATGTTGTTACTGCAGATGACTTTTATACAGTCGTACAAACGTCATATGACACTAATCTAATTGATAAAGGCATGTGTTCATCAACGCCTATAACAATTGCTGTTATTCCTTTTACCAAGCTGACACAGGATAATAATGCTGAAGCTGACATATTGAATATTCAGAGAAATCTAGACACAGTTTCAATAAGCAATGTAAATGATGTTATAAATTCTTTGACTGGAACGCTTTCTTCTGACGTAAACACATCGCTAGACGATAGAAGCCAAATTGACTCACTAAGGTCAGCAACATCAAAAATAACTTCTGCATACAACGCTAAAGCGTCTTATATGACTCATCTTGCAGGACCCTACGAGATTGAGACAAACTCTGATTTTGATAATTCTTATGGTGAAGGCAGTCTACCTGCGTCAATTCCTATTACTAAAATCACCTCTTTTGAGAAGAAAGTTGACTGGATTGAATCTTATCTTAATGTAGACAGTTCAACATTGAATTCTGGTTATAACATCAAGAATTTATTGCAAATACTGCGAAACTCATTTGCAAGAAAAATTTATGGACCCAACTTCTATATTTCGGGCCAGACGTCATCTCTATATGTAAGACCTCTGAATATTGATGCATATAACGCGGCCGCCACTTATTATTTTGGAGATTTGACAAACGTAAGTGATGCAAGCACTTTAAATTTGAGCGATGAGAACACAGATATTTTAATTATAGCTGATTCTAAATCAATTTCTTACACACGCGCTGGTACAAATTTTGAGAGTGAGGCATCGACGCTTATAGGGGATCTTACTGCATATACAAGCGGATTAAGCTTATCCAAATCAACAAACGCAGGTTCTTTTTCCAGCCTCTTGCAGTATGAAGACGAAGGCAAATCTGTTCTACCGTTAGACGTCAATATTGGAGATCAAGCAACATTAAGCTCATATGAATCAGCTGATGAATTTTTTCTTGGAGTACCTTTAGCGAACGATAGGACTCAATTGCCTTCTAGGACAAGTAGATTTTCAACTGATGCAACATCAATTGAATCATCAATTTTGGCAAACATTGGGACCCTAGTAGCACCTGCCGAATCTGATCTTTTCACATTAAATGTTTTTCTCGCACAAATGCGATTCATGCTGGAAGACTCTTTCTACACAACAAATAATACAACAAGCATCATGCGTTTCGCACTTTTGATGGCGGCACTTAACGATACCGAAACAAGAAAGCGCATTTTTAAAGTCATGATGCTCCGCGATAGACTGATAAATGCGTCAGACTATGTTGATTCAAATGAAAAGTCTGCATTCGAATCGTCTGCAAGAATTGCGCTTGATACTGAGGTTTTTAATCTCATCAAGCATGTTGTTCCTGAATATGCAACACGAAATACGACGTCGTCTGATGATGACATCATAAACACGATGAATCTTTCGTTAGGTAGGACGTTAAATGCAGAAACTTATAATAGTGATTATGTACCTGTAGAATTTGATGTTCGTTCAGATTCTGCAGGAGAAGAATTACTTGATGAATTGATTACTGGGCTTAATGACCCGTCTTCGCACCAGTGGGACAACTTTTTTAAGGCTGCAAGAAATGTCGAATCAGCTTCTAATAAATTTTTAAAGATGTCTCCAGCATCAACCGGATCACGCTCAGGTGCTAGCGTCTTAAATTATAAAGTTGGTATGGCGACAACTTTAACTAAGTTTACGAGAGATGAAAGAGCCTTTCTTTTTTTTAACAAGTGGATTTCAATAATAGATGATTTTCCATTTAAAATTGAATTCATCGAGGGAAGGTATCCAAGAAGCGATTCTAGCGGAAACTTTTATTATAAAAGAAAGATAGACATTAAAGCATATTACTCTAATTCTGACTATGCAGATCTTAAGAATTCCTTAACACTTACTCTTTCAGAATACACACCTGCACAATTCACGTACTACGTTGAATACATCCAGCCTCTCGCAAGAAGCATATTGCAAGATACGCAGACTTTTTACGATGGCATTGACTATGTGTACAGATTTATCATGCAGGCATCATCATTGTTAAGTGACGCGTCAAGCCTTGCGTATGCATATACACCTACCTTTGGTGAGAATCTGGCTAATCACTACACATCAAACGCAATTCTCAATTTAAATCGTCAAGCAAAGCTTGCCTTCTCTAGAGACTCAACATACCAGAACTTTTCAAAAGACCAGTACAAGAGCTCAAACACGCTAAATGGATTTCTCAGGTACATCCAGGATGACTCTGAAATTTCTGAAATCCAGGATAGCATTGTCGCTGTCTGTGGTATTCCATACGGCATGCTTGATAGGCTTGGCGCATTTAATCAAAACAAGATCGGATATGTAGATGTGACAGTCACTTTGAGACCTATTGGAGGTAGTGAAACAGGCGACATTGAAATCATAAAGTCTTATCCTGTCGGTGGATACGTCGAACACCAGTACCTAAGCTATGACTCAACGACCAACGCATCCTACCAGCAGGTTCTTGATGCAACTTCTTTATATGAGCTTAATGCAAATCGTGCGCTGGCAACCAATGATCAATTTGATGAGCTGTCTAAGCAGAATGAGCTCCAATCGACGGCTCTCCTGAATTACATCCAGCTCTTTTACGGTTTAACATTTGACTATAACATCACCAACCAGCGCACACTCAGTGACATAACAGACACAAATACGACTACAGCGATTGAATCATTCAAGGAAAAGATATATGGCTACAGGTTTGATGAGCTCGTTGAGTCAAGATACATCTCAACAGGTGAAAATAGTTTGCGCTTCGCAAGGAGCAATATTATCACAAAAGCGCTCGGCGGCGGTGTGTTTGACAAGGTTGTTGCTATTCCAATTGACGCATCCTTGCTGAAGGGTTCAAAAGACGGCTACCTGGTTGACATCTTGATGAGCATCAATACAAGGTTTGTTGATAGAGAAGAGCCTGTTGTCACACGAACAGCGACACGGGCAGGTTCAAACTTGTTGTCAAATCTTCAAAGTACAATTAGGCAAAGTGTGACATCTACGGCGGTCGCCGCAGCAAACTTCAACATTAGAGGTGGTTCCTAATGTCAAGCAATTTTACGTTCACATCACTTCCTGCAATCGCTGCTGGTCTTAGCAATGCTGAGATTATTGATGCAAGGTTTGTGTATAACTTTTTCACGCCAGATGAAAGAGTCAATGAGAAGTATTCTACATTTCCTGTTGATGGAGTCACGGACCAGGCATACTATGCATCAAGAATAGGGCAGGCACCCAGATATGTCAGGATAAACTTTAGTGCTCCCAATGTCTCAAAGGCAATAACGGGATTACCTAAGCTGCAACAACGCATTGACTCCGGCGAGCAGATTATCTTTGAAAATTCACCCTTCAATTGCAATTTCTCGGCAATTGAAGTCGCAGACACTCTGGTTGACAGCAGATGTTATGAGATAACGTCAGCATCATTGAATTTTAGTACTGTACCCGAAGATACAGGTGTCACACTCTCGATTCCGCAAATTTCTACAGAAGCCGTGATCAATTCAAAGTCACTTATCTTCAATTCACTAGGCAACATCCAGTCAGCAGGACTCAGATATGCGAGAACAGACGTTAGAGAAGAAGTCAAATCACAATACCTGAGAGATGTCAGAGCTTTCTGGACAGGTGTCACGATCAATAACCTTCTAATTGCTGACGTGTCTAACCAGATAATCAAAGATCAAAAATCAATATTCGCAGATGAATTTGCTGCAATACTTGATAGTGCAAATAGCATCCAGGAAATTGCAAGGCAAAATTCTACTCCGCTTAAAATCATGGCGGACTCATACGATTACACGATACCTACGAACAACATTGTCATTCTTGATGCTGATGCATATGAGACGCTTCCTGCACCGCAATACCAACTTGTCGGCTATGTTGCACAAAAATTCTCACAGCAGTCTGATGGTACAATCAAGATATATGACGATCTGATCTTTGACACGACTCAAAACTTCATTCTGGACGAGGGCGTAAGATATGGAGGCATCTACTCCTATCAAATTAGAGCAGTCTACAACATCAGACTTTATGTCTCTGCTCAAGATGTCAAAGGTCGCGGCGCGGGTGTCGCACAGGTAGACATGCTATTCGCAACTGCGGGATCTAATGTCGACGTTGATTGCATAGAGACTGTCCCACCCCAGCCACCGGAAGACCTCTACTTCAAGCTTGAGAATGATGCGACACTATTCATTGGCTGGAGATTCCCGCTCAACAAGCAGAGAGACATTAAGAAGTTTCAAGTCTTTAGACGCACTGCGCTTGATGTCCCATTTGAGATACTGGTCGAACTTGACTTTGATGACTCTTTTGTGCCTTTTGTCTCTACGGAGGGAATACCCGATAAACGCATACACAAGAAGCGATACCCGACGACCTACTTCGTAGACAAGGAATTTGACATCAACTCAAAGTTCATTTACTCAATCGTGGCAATTGATGCGCACGGCCTAAGCTCTAACTACTCATCACAATTCGAGATCTCTGTCAACCAATTCACAGAGACCCTGAATGTAAAGCCTGTATCGCGTGCGGGTGCGCCGAAGCCCTATCCAAACTTAATGCTTCTTGCTGACTTCTTTCCTGACCTGATAAAGGACTCCAATCATACGAAAATGACTGTGTACTTCAATCCAAGCTACACAGACCTGACTGATAACAACAACAATAGCTTAAACCTCGTAACATATAATCAGAACACACCGTCTTACAAAATACACATTCTTGAAACTAATCTGGCACAGGACCAGGTGATAGATATAAACATGACTAACAACAAGATCGTGAGAGAGATACCTGCTTCTGAGGGAAAGATTTATTCTCAACTGGTCTAGTTTAAGGTTGCAATTTTTTGTAAATAATAACAAGATAGGATGTAAAAATGGGACTTCTTAGACAAGACACCACAAACATTGAGGTCGACGCAGTCATCACGACTGTCGGATCTCAGTTTCTCGCCCGAGGAGACTTCTCAATATACAGCTTCTCGTTAGGCGACGACGAGATCAACTACGGTCTCATTGAGCAGTACGGACAGACAGTTGGTCGTGAGAAGATTGAGAAGAATACGCCCGTTTTTGAGGCATTGAGAAATCCTTCTCTGTCTCTTCGCAGCAATCTCATTTCCTTGTCAAATCCAAACCAGCTCTACCTCCCAGTCCTGTCAGTGAATGCCGGTGCTCTCACGACCACGAATTACATCGAGATCTCACGTCAGTCAAGCGTCAATGTGAACTTGACTCAGGCAATCCAGGAAGGCGCCGCGCAGATTCCCAGCGAGATCGCTGATAACCTGTACATCGTGTTTGTCAACAGGCTATTCTTGAACATAGCGAACCAGACACCGGTCAATAGCGACACTCTTGCATCAAATCCTGCTATCAATACGGCAAGATATGAAATCACATCAGGCGGACCTACAGCTAACTTCTCTCTAGTTGCACGGTCAATCCCCACAGCGACATTTGACACATACTCGGCGTTTTCGTCAGGTGCATACATCAAGACCTACATGCGTATCATCGGTAGGAACTCAGGTATCACCAAGGACGTTGAGATAAGAATAACAACCTGATACAAGGTAGGAATCCTAAATGGCCTTTTTTAAGACACTAGACCCAAGTGACATCAAGACTTCGACGTCGTACCTGAACCAGCTCATCGATGTCCTCCAGGAGAGCGTGAGTGGTTCTGCAACACGTAGGTCATACCAGGTCTTCGTCACATCAAGCCAAAATCCAACAACTGCGGTGACGTATGCAGTCACAGGCGGTCTCTTCCAGACCGTCTATGACCAAGATTACACTCTCGCGACTGCAAATCCCGTATTTGACATGACGATAGGATTGTATGCTAGTTCGTCAACTACGACAGGCTCAACAGGATATTCTGTAGATGCTAGTGGAAAGCTCCTCTTTAGCGAAAACACGATGATGATGCGTGAGAAGGTCGCGAACTACAAGGAGTTTGCTCAAATTTTGTTAGGTGACGCTGAACTGCAATTCAGCTCGCCTTTTACGAACCCCACGACTACAGACTACATCGACGAGGCGTTATTCCTTGCATTTAAGCGCCTCTTTGCTAGAGACAAGATCAAGCCCGAGTCTTTTGCGACAAAATTCTTCACGACAGGCACCGTGGCAAGAGATGCCGCTGGCAATCCTGCCGCCGAGCCGCAATACACAAACATCGATCGAACCTCGACGACCGGCTCGACAATACTTTCTGACGTTGGTGCAGCCTCGGCAATTGAGATCGCCTACGGCGGTCAAGTAGGCAACATCATTGACACTTCCAACACGTCTCAGAAGGTCGGTCTCGTCTTCTACGATGCCGGTATCGTTGTCCTCGATGCAAAGAAGATCATCTCAGGATCGCAATTCGTCACAGGAGTGATCTCAGCTGTGACAGGCACGGCTGCATCTGAGGTTCCTGCATCCTTGTCTAACCAGACAATATTGGGAAGAAGCGGCATCACAAATTCAAATGTAAACGCGAAGTTTATTCCTGACTTCTTCGTCTCAGGATCCATTGACGACATCGTGAAGCACTTCGCGTCCTGCAGGTTCAGCTCGGGTTCAGACACGGCAATCACTTTCCAGAACATCACCAATATCAATTCGACATTGGCATTCTGTAGAGCAACTGCTGATGAGTTCAATTTCTCCACGAATCCAACGTTCACAGATGACACGGGTCGAATCAAGGTCATCGATCTTGGTGAGGAGACGACTCAGCGCTCATTCGCTTTCGTCACGTCAATTGGTCTGTACAACGCTGCAGGAGACCTCTTGGCAGTTGCCAAGCTCTCACGACCTGTTGAGAAGAACGACGAGCGTGATCTAACATTCCGTGTAAGACTAGACTTCTAAGATTTAAATGAATGTCATTTATACCAATAACGCCAGAACTGGTTGAGAATGTAACACTCGCTCTGCATCCTAAGCGGACCTTTGTTTCATCTTCATTGGGCGTGACAGGTTCCGTGAACCTGATCAATAGGCCAAGCATATTCATTAAAAAATTGGACGAAGCCACTTCTGTTTTCGCGGAAGGAACTTTAAGATCCATAAATAATTACCCCATGGTCGCGTCAGAAAAAATCAGGCAGGGTTCTGCAGATGTATCTGACGATATGTCCTCCTATCTTAATTTTGTCAATCAACAATCACAGACAGGACTCAATTCCATAACGTTTGCACCTATAAGGTACACACAGCCTGTCAACTACACAGATGACAATGGAAGTCCATACCTGCTGAAGAAGACGGTAAAAGATGTGTTGATGCCGTATTACAGGCACGCATTCTCTATCTGCGATTTCTCATGTGGAAACTACCACACCTTGAACTTCTTCTCTTCAAGTGCAGGCGGAAATGACACAGCCCTGATATACGCAAACGTCAGCAGCTCGTCAGGCAAGCAATACACGCCGACTGGTCCGTTTAGTGTAGACTTCTTCATAAATCCAAGGTATTTGGCAAGGTCAGGCTCGGAGTACACGCCCGGAACAATCCTGCATCTGACATCTACACTTGCATTATCACTCATAACGGGATCAAGAAAAGATAACAATCAAAACACGACAGGTTTTCGTCTTCTTCTACAACTTAGTCAAAGTGCAGACACTCCGCCTAGCAGTCTGTCAATTCCTGCTGTTGAGAGCGGTCTTACGTTCCCAAATGATCTCATCTTTGTGTCGGATGACAACACATTGAGCCACAATAGGTGGCACCACGTGACAGTTAGATGGGGAGGGAGCAGCCGGAGTGATGGGTCAGGTAGCATAGTTGTCGATGAAGTTCAAACTAGTTTCAACATACCTTCAAGTTCAGTTTCCACACTTCTAAATTCTGACGCGGTATTTGTTGGAAATTACTTCCAAGGAAGCGACGCTGTAGGGAAATTCTTTAATAGTACTGCAGCTTTAACAGACGGTGTGCCTGAGATTGCAGGGTATGGTTCGGACCCGACCGGGTTCTTGCTTGAAAATCAACTCCAGGCGGAGATTCATGATATCAAGATCTACAACCGTTATCTTAACGACACAGACATTAGTCTGAATGTTTCAAGCTCAAACTTTAGTGACACAGACCTGTTGTTCTATGTCCCGCCGTTATTTTCTACTGTGACGCCACAACGTGATGTACTCGTCACACCTTTCCAGACAAAGACTAAGTCAACGACAAGCCCATACAACGTTGACATGTCATTTGGAGTCAACGGATTCTACATCAATGCCGAGAACTTCGTCAAAGAATTCGTCACAGAGAACATCCCGCGACTCTACAGTCTCTCGGCATCGATAAACACGTCAGTCGTCATCAATAAGACGGCAAATGAAATTCTCTATGCAGACCCACATATTCCTAAGCGAAATCTTCTGATATTACCAAACGATAATGGCCTTCATAAGCCTGATTTTTCACCAATCGACAGCGAATCATCAACATTCTTCACAGACGATCTTTCCTGCGTTGATCATTCAATTATCTCAATGAGGCAGATGTTGTCAGGTGCGTTTTATCCAGGATTACCTGGTGACTTTGACGCAATTGGTGGCGCGACTCCTGAGGCGCCAGATGAGACACTTGGCGCAGGCCTGACCATATCACAAAGATTCAAGGACGTGAGCTCAAATCGAGTTGTCCTATTTGACATTTCTAATTTGGGTTACGGTAAGAACATTCTACCGGGAACCTTTAGAGTTGTGGACAATAACATGACAGGCTCTGAAGAGTCCATCAGCATCACACTCCAGGACGATGGTTATGGTTCGATCTATCGAGCAGATTCTTTAACAAGGCAGAGCAAGTGGTCATCAGTAGGCAGCATCTTCTACAATGAGGGTATCGTACTTCTGACATCTCCTGCATTGAGCCTCTTTGCTCAAGATCAGATGACGATGTCATTCCAGGGTGAGCAAAGAACGCCTGTCATGGTTCTCAATGTTCCATGTCCTGCGGGTCTCATCAATTCATCTTCAAATCCGACATATGAGGCATTTCCAGTTACGCAATTTGTCAATGAAAGAGAAGACAGGTTCGTGTACATCACAGGCATAAATTTACATGATGAGAATCTGAATGTTATAATGCGTGCAAACCTCGCTCAACCAATTGCAAAAAGAGATTCAGATGAGTTCATGTTCAGGATCAAGTTTGACTTCTAAGTTCTTGGGGCTTGATATATCTACATCATGCACAGGAGTCTGTATACTGGATCAAGATAAACAATTAGTTCTTCTAGATAATATCAGACTAGATAAGTGTTCAGATTTCTTTCTAAAATGTGTAGAGATAAAAAAATATCTAGATGACTTGAAAAAAGAGCATCTGATACAGAATATCTTTATAGAACAGGATCTTCAAGCCTTTAGACCGGGTCTTTCTTCAGCTGCAACAATCAATACGCTTGCTAGGTTTAACGGGGCAGTTACTTTTATGGCGTATCAAACATTTATGACAAGACCTGACTTGATTAATGTCACCAAGGCACGCGCAGCTGTAGGCTTAAAGATAGATCATAAAGACAAAACTCGATCAACAAAGCAGAAGGTCTTTGACTGGGTCAAACCCCAGATTCAATACGATTGGCCCTTAAAGAAAACAGGCGACTACAAGACATCTTGCTTTGACATGTCAGACTCTTATGTCATATGTCGAGCGGGAATTGAGCTTCTACAGAAAGGTAAACTTTACGACGATGACGTATGATTAGGCGTGATTGCAACTTACACTGAGCGTCTTCAATTTATCCAGGCACACTTTGGCAAAGGTGTTCTCTCAAGAGACGGCAATGACGTCACTGTGTCATGTCCTTTTTGCAAAGATTCTTCAAAAAAGAAACTTGCAATAAGTCTTGAGACTTGGAAATATCACTGTTGGGTTTGCAGCGCCCGGGGCAACACACTCGTCTCAGCGCTCAAAAAGTTCAAGAGTAGAGATGTTGTTGACTACTATCGCGTTCACTTTCTCAATGCATCTCTGCTTACAGCAGACATGGAAGACTTTGAAGAGAGAATTGAGCTTCCTGATGGTTTTGTGCCTCTCGCCTCGATTGAGAAACGAAACCACCCGGATGTGAGAGCTGCTTTTCGCTATCTAGAGCGTCGTGGCATCACTGAGCGCGATATGTGGCGCTTTCGAATTGGAATCACCCTTGAAGGCAAGTTCACGCGTAGAGTAATATTCCCATCACTCGATCATTCGGGAGACTTGAACTACTTTCTAGGTCGGAGCATAGATCCCAAAACGAAGTTTAGG
>Ga0172372_10001577_pt1 | contig 35383 bp, 34 predicted proteins | sample LakKiv5m_2_FD_114544 | JGI IMG/M metagenome (GOLD analysis project Ga0172372, IMG submission 114544) | Freshwater microbial communities from Kabuno Bay, South-Kivu, Congo - kab_092012_9.5m | ecosystem: Environmental > Aquatic > Freshwater > Lake | place: Democratic Republic of the Congo... | reverse complement strand
GCGGGGGTCGCTCCAAGGGGGGCAGGCCGGCGAGGAACGAGTCCGGCGCGGGCGCCGGTGCGACCGCGGGCGCGGGGGCTCCCGCCGAAGCGGGGGCGTCGAGGGAGGCGCGGAGCAGTTGAAAGCGCTCCCGGTCGCCGGGGTCGCGGGCGAGCTTCACCCCGCGTTCGGCCATCGCCTTGGCCTCGGTCGGGAAACCGCGGCGGTGGGCCAGCAGGGCGGCCTGCTGCAGCAGCGCCAGATCACGCGGGAACCGGTTGAGACCCTCGATCACCACGGCGAGGTGCTCCGCCTGCGGCGCGACCACGGACTGCATCCAGGTTTCCGCGATCAGCCCGTAGGTGGCCGCGAGGGGGGGCGGCTGCTTCAGCGCGGTGAAGAGCGGCGTCAGGACGGTGGTCACCTGCGCCTCGCTCAGGCGGCCGTCGGGCGCGCCGGGACGCTGGCGGGCCTCCTCCAGCCGCAGGCGGGCCAGCTCGACGTGGGCGCGCGCCCGCACCGCCCCGGCCTGGGCCGCCGCCTCGAGGAAACGCCGCGCGCGGTCGCGGCGGCCGGCCTCCAGCTCGTCCAGCCCCAGCGCGGCCAGCAGGCGCGGGTCGCGCTCGCCCCGCACGTAGGGCGCGATGAGCGCGTGGCGCGCGGAGTCACCGTGGCCCCCGAGCCGCAGCACCTCGCCCTTGATGCGCCCGACGTCCGCGTCCGGGGCCGCCCGCAGCTCGACCGGCGGCGGCGCGGGCAGCGCCTCGCCCTTCTTCGCCTGGAACCGCATCGCGTTGTAGACCGTGAACTCGCAGTGGCTGCGGATCTCGAGGGCCATCTGCCGGTAGGTCCGGTTGAAGCACTCCTTGAACAGCTGCTCGGTCAGCGGCTCGCTGCCGAGGCGCGTCACGAACTGCAGGAACGGCTTCTGGTACTTCCGGTTGTTCCCGTAGAGGCAGAGGTGGACGAAGGCGTAGCACTGGGCCTTCCAGTAGCGCGTGCGCTGGCGGGGACCCTCCGGGCGCAGCATCTCGCCAAGGGGCACGAGGGCCTTGCGCGAAAGCACCTGGTTGAAGTCACCCAGCTTCTCCGCGCCGAAGCCGTCCCCGATCTGGCCGAAGGTGATCGTCTCGCGCGAGAAATCGATCGCGCCGAACAGTTGCACGAGGCCCTCCTCGAACCACGCCGGCGGCGGCTGCGCCAGCTGGCGGCGGATCAAGTGGCGGAAGTACTCGATGTAAAACGAGCGGTACGGATCGCTCTCCACCGTCTCGGCGTCGCTGAAGCGCAGCTCCTGCAGGGCAAAGTCGACGACGATCGCGGCTCGCTCCGGGTTCTGGAGGAACAAGCTGTTCATCGCGAAACGCTCCGCGCGGTCGCGCACCGGCAGGAACTCGTCGAACCCCCGGCCGCGCCCGCACAGGATGAGGGCCGTTGGCACCGCGACCTGCCCGCGGGTCAGGCCCGGCATGATGATCTCGATCACCTGCTGCAGCAGCAGGAAGTCCGCCACGAAGCGCCGGGTCTCCCGCTCCGAGAGGCGGGACAGGATCTCGAACCCCGGGATCTCGGCGTAGCGCCACTCCTCGGGCGGCGGCAGCACCCGCGAGTCGGTCACCTCGAACACCGGCAGCTCGACGACTGGGCCCGGCGCGGCCGGTGGCTCCGCCGGCGGCGTGGCGGCGACTACCGGCACGAAGCCCAAGAGGGCTGCGAGAAGGAGGTGACCGGTGGACATCGGGTTCAGCGCCGCGACGCCGCCGGGGCGGCCCCAGCGGGCGGGGGGGCAGCGGGGGGCAGCGATTCCTTGAGGCCGGTGAAGCGCTGTCGGGCCTCGGGGGTGGGCGCGTATTTCACGCCGTGGTCGGCCAGCGCGTGGGCGGACTGGAGGTCGCCGGCGTCGCGGGCCAGCACGCCAGCCTGGTAGACGGTCCTCAATCGCGTCGGAAACAGCATCGCGCCCTCGACCATCAGCTTGGCCTCCTCGCGCGTCGGCGCGGCCGCGCTGCGCGCCCAGGCGTCGCCCGCGACGTCGTAGACCGCCGGCAGCAGCGGCGGCTTGCCGTGCGCGAGCTGCAGGGGCGCGAGGATCGCGCGGGTCTGGGCCGGCGCGAGCTGGGTGCCCGCGCCCGGAGCCGCGAGCGCCTCGGCGAGGCGCAGGCGGGCGAGCTCCAGGTTGGCCTCGGAGCGCCGGGCGCCCCCGGCGAAGCCAGCCTCCAGGAACTGCCGCGCGCGCGCCGCGTCGCCGTGGCGCTGCTCATACAGGCCGAGCGCCGCCAACAAGTAAGGGTCGCGCTCGCCGCGGGTGTAGGGGGCGACGAGCTCCGCGCGGGCGGGCTTTACCCGACCCGCCAGCACCATCGCCTCGCCCTTGATCCGTCCCACCTCGGCCTGCGTCGCGTCGCGCAGCTCCACCGGCGGCGGCGGCACGATCACGTCCTCCTTGGACCGGTACTCGCGGTGCTGGTAGACCGTGAAGTCGATGTAGCCCCGCAGCTCCAGCAGCATCTGCTTGTAGGTGCGGTTGAAGACCTGGCGGAACAGCTCCTCGCTCGCGGGCTCCCGCGCCAGCCGCTGCAGGAACGTCGCGAACGGCTTCTGGTACTTCCCGTTCAGGCCGTAGAGGCACATATGGACGAACGCGTAGGCCTGCTTCGCCCAGCGGTTGTTCCCGAGCACGTTGGTCGCCTCGGAGGAGTCGTGGGCGACGGCGAAAAACTTGTCCAGCGGCACGAGCGCCTTGCGCTGCAGCGCCGCGTTGAAGTCCCGGTCCTCCGCCGGCGCGCCCGGGAGCGCCATCGACTCCGCGCCCTCCTCCCCCGCCCCCAGCGCGTTGAGCTGCTGCACCATCGCCGCCTGCGCGGAGATGGTGTTGGGATCCTCGAGCTTGGCGAACGAGATCCAGCGGCGGTCGAACTCCATCCGCATGATGATCTGCGACAAGCCCTCCTCGACCCACGCCGGCAGCCGCGGCTCGCTGCTGCTGAGCAGGTAGCGCACGTACTCGCGGTACAGCTGCTTGTCGTGGTCCACCGAGACCATCCCCGAGTCCGTGCCCGTCGCCGCGTCGTTCAGGCCGTCGACGTTCAGGACGTTCAGCGTCGTGGCCTGGAGGTCGATGACGATCGCGGTCTGCGCCCCCTGCTTCAGGAAGACGCTGGCGAAGCCCGCGTCGGGCACGTAGCGGCCCGCGGGGATGAAGTCCTGGAACTTGCCCCGCTTCGCGCAGAGGATCAGCGACGTGGTCTGCGGGTGGCGCCCGGGCTGGGGCCAGACGTGGCCGAGCGCCTGGCGGAACATCGCGAAATCCCGCAGCAGCCGCTGCGTCGCGCGGTCCGACGCGTTGCTCAGGATCTCGAAACCGGGGATCGCCGCGTAGCGCCACGCCTCCGGGGGCGGCAGCTCGCGGTTGTCGGTCACCACGAACCGCGGCAGCTCGACGACCGGTTCCGCGGCGGGGGCGGCTTCCGCGGCGGCCAGCGGGCCGGCCAGCGCCAGCAGGGCGGCGAGGGGCAGTCTCATACGGGAGGAGACGAACGCCGCGGGCCGAAGTTGCCCAGCCCAAAGCGGGCCGGCATCGGGGGACCGGGCGGCCCACCTCCCCGCACGGCCTGTCAGGCGAAATTGACGTTGTTCGCCAGGCCCTGCTCGCCGGCGGCGGCCAGCAGCGCGAGCAGCCGGGAGGCCTCGGCCTGGTGGGTGCGGCGGCGGAACAGCAGGATCACGCCGGGATGGGCCGGGGTCGCCGCGGCCAGCGCGAGGTAGTCGGCCCGATTGCAGCTGATGACGACGCGACCCTGCCCGCAGGCATACGCCCAGACCTCCACGTCGGGCCGGTCGGGCGCGAGCACCTCCTGCAACTCCACGACGTCGTGGCCGCGCACCCGCAGGACCCGGGCCACATCGGTGGCCACGTCGTGGTCGCAGAGGAACCTCACCGGGCGTCAGGCGCCAGCTGCTCGGCGACCAGCAGATCCACCTCGCCGCGATGGTCCTCGTAATAGGCCAGGCACTCGTAGACGTGCGCCCGGGTCACGTTGGGAAAACTCCGGCAGACCTCGTCGACCGAGGCGCCAAGCGTGATCCGCGCGATCACGTCGTGGACACCGACACGCGTGCCCTCGATGATCGTGCGGCCGGAACGCACCCCGGGGATGCTCGTCAGGTAACGGTAACCGGTGGCAGGCATAGGCCGGAGAATGCGGGTGAAGTCGATCCGCGCAATGCCGGATCTGACCTGGCCGCCCCCCGGTTCGGGCGATCTGGCCCCCGGAAGGAGCCCGGGCCAACGGCCCGGACTCAGGGCGCGGCCCAGCGGAGCAGCGCGATGAACAGCAGCACGATCGCGCCCGACAGCGCGCAGCAGGCGAGGAAGCCGAGGGTGTCCACCCGGTCCCAGCGGCAGAATTCCCAGTTGGAGCGCGGCCACAGCTTGGTGTGGTCGAAGCGGTCCGGCTGGCGCTCCGTTTCCACCAGCGCCGCCCGCTCCAGTTCCGGGGTCGCGCCCACCGGGGTCTTCATCCGCCCGTAGAAACGGGCCACGCGCGCGGGATCGGTGGGCCGCGTCACCAGACTCACCCCCAGCAGCACGAGGAACGGGAACGCGGCGTCGAACAGGAACTGCAGGGTGACGCGCTCGGTGCGGGAACGGCCCTCCATGCCGACGCCGCAGCGGGCAAGCAGCCAGCACTCGAGGTTGAAGCGGTTGAGCCCGGGTCCGGCCACCAGCGGGCTCGCCGGGTCGCCGGGTCGCGAGCGCACCACCTGATTGAAGTATACCGGAACGGGCGCGGCACCGGGAGCCCCGGAGGCGACCGTCAGCGCCGGGTGATCGCGCAGGCCGGGCAGGTGCGAGGCCGTCCACGGCACCACCAGCACCACCAGCGTCGTGAGGAGGACGCACCACCAGACGGCCGCGGCCGTGACGCGCCGCCAGAAGAACGTCACCAGCACGGCGGCCCCGAAGGGCAGGTTCACCGTGAGCACCAGGTTGATGATCGAGAAGAAGTCCCGCATCAGCCACCCGGCGACCGTGCCCAGCACGAGCACCGCGACGATGGTGCAGCGGGCGAGGAAGACCCCCTGGACTTCGGACAGGTCGGGCCAGACCTGGCGGAACACGTTGCGGACGAAGAGCGAGGAGATCGCGAGCGCCTTGGCCGCGAGGGTCGACATCGTACCCGCGATGACCCCCGCGAGCATCAGGCCGGCCAGCCCGGGTCCGAGCAGGCGGTTGGACATCGCGCCCCACGCGGTGTCCGGATCGGAAAGCCCGCCGGGCCCGAACAGGGCCACCGCGATCAGGCCGGCGAAGGCCCAGAGGATGATCATCAGCCGCTTCAGGTAGGTGCCGGAGACGCCCGAGCGCGCGGCGAACTCGTCCCGGGCCGAGCCGCAGATGCCCATATTGTGGCTGAGGCCGGCGTTCTGGACCACGCTGACCAGCAAAATGGCGAAGAGGCCCAGCACCGAGAACTGGCCCGCCCCCCCGGACCCGAACAGATCGAAGAAATGGGCGGGGACCTTGCGCCCCAGTTCAGCCCAGCCGCCGATCGCGGCGAGGCCGGTCGGAATCAGGATCACGGAGAAGGCGATGATCAGGATACTTTGCAGGCCCTCATTAGCCGCGGCCGCCGCCATCCCGCCCATCACGATGTAGGTGCCGACCACGAGGGTGAACACGGCGTAGAACAGGACGTCGTCGAGGAGGGTCACCTGGCTGGAAAGTTGCCCCCGGGCCGCACGGTCGCGCAGTTGCTCGAGGCGGAGCTGGGCAGCGGGATCCAGCCGGCCCTCGCGCTGCTCGCGCTCCAGGGCCTTCCACTCGCGGTAGCCCTCGACGCCGGCGCGCTCCACCCCGGTCCAAGCGGACTCCGGCTTCACCACGAGGGAGGAGGCGATCTTGTAGGCGGTGACGTTCCCGAAGCCGAGGAAGACGCAGGCCACGAGGATCTGGAAGGTGGCGTAGAAGAGGCTCAGCCCGCGGCTGGCGAAGCGTTCCTCGAACAGGTCCGAGAGCGTGGTCAGCCGCACCCGCCGGAACCAGACGTTCATAAACCAGAAGTACGGGTTCATGAAGACGGTCTGGAACGAGAGCCAGCACCCCGGCGCGCCCTGCTGGTAGACGAAGCTCGCGGTGCTCACCGCGCCCTGCGGCTCGGTCGAGTTCCCGAAGTTGAGGAAAAACTGGTACAGTTTCCCCAGCCCGCGCCCCGCGAGAAAGAAGCCCTCCTCCGACCGCGCGGCCCGCGACGCCCGGTAACCGAGGTAGAGGACCGCGAGCAGGTACGCGGCGATGATCGCCACGTCGAGGACGTGCAGGGAGCCAAGGAGCATCAGGGGGTGGCGGCGGGGGACCGCAGGGCGGGCCCGGAGGCGAGGCCGCCGCGGGACCTGCCGCAACAAGAAACACGTTGCCATCGCGGGCGACGGCCGGAGTGTGCGGACAGTCCGACGATGTCCCCCGTCACCCCCACCCTGCGCACGCTCGCGAAGGAGCTCGGCCTCTCGCGCACCACCGTCTCCGACGCCCTGCGCGGGTCCTCGCGGGTGGATCCCCGGACCGCGGAACGGGTGCGGCGCGCGGCGGACGCGGCCGGCTACCGGCGCAACCCGCTGGCGGGCGCGCTGATGTCGGAGCTGCGGCGCTCGCGGGGCAGCGAGTTCCGCGGGGTGCTCGCGGCGGTGGACTTCCACGAGGCCCAGCGGCCGGAGGGCGCGGCCGCTTACCACGGCAAGCTCGCGCAGGGCCTCGCGGAGCGCGCCGCCGAACTGGGCTTCAAGCTCGAGCGCTTCACCGCCGGCACCGAGGGACTGAGCGTGCCCCGGCTCGGCTCGATCCTGCAATCGCGCGGCATCGGCGCCGTCGCGCTGCTCCCCTCCTGGATCCCGCCGGACCTCTCCGCGCTCGACTGGGGCCACTTCACCGGGGTGTACACGGACTACCTCATCGAACGTCCCCGCCTGCACGCGGTCTGCTCGGACCAGTACCGCTCGCTCCTCGGCGCGCTGCGCCTGCTCCACGCCCGGGGTTACCGCCGGCCCGGGCTTTACCTCCAGCGCCGGCAGGACGAGCGCCTGCAGTTCCGTTGGAGTGCCGCCTTCCGGGCCTTCCAGGACTCGCTGCCCAAGGCGGACCGCACCCGCCCGCTGGTGGTCGAGGCTTACGCGCAACCGGCCTTCAACACCTGGTTCCGCCGCGAGCGGCCGGACGTCGTGCTCAGCCACCACACGCCGGCGATCAGTTGGATGGAGGCGGCCGGCGCCCGCCTGCCCAAGACCCACGGCTTCGCCTGCCTGAACCTCGATATGGCCGCCCGGCCCTGCGCCGGCCTCGACCTGCAGCCCCGGCTCCTCGGCGCCCGCGCCGCCGAACTGCTCATCGCCCAGCTGCAGCGCAACGAGACCGGCATCCCGGCGTGGCCCTCGACCACGATGATCTCGGCCCGCTGGTCCGAAGGCCCGACCCTCCGCGCGTCCGCCGGCTGAACCGGGATATTTTGCGGCTGGCGCCCCGGCGGCCCGGCCGCCTCTCTGGAGCCCGATGGCCGTCCCGTCCCGCCGCGCCCGCATCTACTCCGGCACCGCCCGCAATCTCGCCCGCCTCGCGGGCGTGCTGCGCCGCGGCGGCCTCGTCGCGGTGCCGGCCGAGACGGTCTACGGCCTCGCGGCGGACGCCCTCGATGCGCGGGCCTGCGCCCGCATCTACCGCGCGAAGGGCCGGCCCGCGACGGACCCGCTGATCGTCCACCTCGCCGCCGCGGACGAACTGGAGACGGTGGCCGAGGGCAACCCCGCCGCGCGCCGGCTCGCGGCGGCCTTCTGGCCCGGCCCCCTCACGCTCGTGCTCCCACGGCGCGCCACCGTGCCCGCGCTCGTCTCCGCCGGACTCCCCAGCGTCGCCGTGCGCGTGCCCGCCCATCGGCTCTTCCGCCGGCTCCTGCGCCTCACCGGGCGTCCCCTCGCGGCGCCCAGCGCGAATCCGTTCGGCTACGTCAGCCCCACGACCGCGGAGCACGTCCGCGCCGGCCTCGGCACGCGGATCGGACACATCCTCGAGGGCGGTCCCTGCGCGGTCGGCGTCGAGTCCACCATCGTCGACCTGCGCGACCCGGCGCGGCCCGCGCTGCTGCGCCCCGGGGCGATCTCCCGTGCGCAACTGGAACAGGTGCTCGGGGTGCGCGTCGCGGACGGCGGCCCGGTGGGCAGCGCGCGCCGGGCCCAGGTCGCGCCGGGCCAGCTCGCCCGGCACTACAGTCCCCGCACTCCGGCGACGCTGCACGCGCGCCTCGATCCCGCCGCGGCCGCCACGGGTCCGGCGGACGAGGCTTGGCTCTTCCTGGCCCGCCCGCCGGGCCGGGCCCGGCCGAACGTCCGCTGGCTCGACGCCCGCGGCGACCTGCGGGGCGCGGCCAGGAGGCTGTTCGCGTGCCTGCGCGAGCTGGACGCGGCCGGCTACCGGCACCTTCACCTCGAGGCGGCACCGGGAGAGGACGGCTTCGCGCTGGCGATCAACGATCGGCTCCGCCGGGCCGCCGCCCGCTGAAGTGCGGGGTGCCGCCCGGCCTCAATCCACCCGCCGGCACGGCAGCAGGGCGGCGTCCTGCATCCCGTGGATGATCTTCTTGTCCGCCGGGCAGAAGGTCGCGAGCGCTCCCGTGAGCCGGGTCGCGCCGGCCTCGACGGTGTAATAGGGGCAGAGCCGGAGCCGTCCCGGCTGCGGGCGCGCGTCGGTAGCCGCGGTGGCGTCCGGCGGGTAGACCGGATGTTCTAGGAGGCGCGGCTTGCGGAACACCTGGAGCACGCGGGGATGGTGCGACGCCTCCGCGAGGGCCTGCTCGAGGGCGGCCTGCCAGACCTCCCGCGGGACATCGCTCCCGAGGGTGACGCCGCGCGCCCCCCACGCGGACTCGTGAAACCCGCTGATCTTGAGGATCAGATCCCTTTCCTTCTGCGAGGCGGTGGCCAGCTCCCGCCAGTCGTGCAACGGGCGTCCGCCGACCAGCGGGCCATCGAGCACCGCGCCGGGCGGCAGGGGGGCCGGATCCACGATCCACGTGGGCGGGATCAGCGCGGAGAGGATCCGCCGCGCGCCGGCGGGGAGCGCCTCGGCCCAGAAGTCCCGCAGCCGAGGGTGGTGGAACAGGGCGAGCGCGAGCTTCTCCTCCTGGAAGGCGCGCAGCGGCGGGGCGACCGCCACCTCGCCCGCCGCCCACGCGTCGAGGATGAAGCGGTGCGCCGGAATGTTCGGCAGGTCGAACAGCTCGAAAAAACGGTAGACGACGTCGATCCGCTCGGGATTCCCGTCGACCGCCAGACAGAGGGTTGAGCCCAGCGGGAAAAGTTCCTCGGGCCGCACGCAGTGCACGCGCCGACCCTGCATTTGCAGTTGCTGCGCCAGCCACTCCATCTCCGGCCGGTAGGTCGCCGCCTCCGCGCTGACCACCAGCGCGATGACCGGGTTGCGCACCGCGGGCCGCAGCGCCGCGAGGGCGGCGTGGAAACGAGTCACCAGCGCGTCCCCCGCCCCGAGGATCTCCCCCGTGCCGGCGTACAGGCGGTTGAGGAAGGCGGTGAGCCCCACCCCGCCCGGGACGGAGTCGAGCTCGGTGAGGGCCCAGCCCTCCGCCGTCAGCAGCAGGTCGGGGCGCAGCAGGGTCGGCAGGGCGCCGCGGTTGGCGGGGTGCCGGCCGTGGGCGACGAGCTCCGGCGGCTTGCCCCGGTCGAGGTAGTCCGCGACCCACGGCGCCACCAGCGGACGGTTGCGCAGCAGGTTGCGGCCCGCCGCGGAACGCAGGTAGAGCGTCTCGAGCGCCCCGTGGAACTCGAGGCACGCCGCGCCGATCCCCTCCAGTTCGGCGATCTGGGCGCCCGTCAGGGGCCAGGCCTCGGGCGATAGGCGCCACGTCTTGGCCTCGAAGAGGCTCTGCGTGGCGAAGGCGCCGCGGAGTTCCGCCGGGGACATCGGCATCGCCGGGAGGGGGAGGACGGGGGTGAGCCGGCGCGGGCCGGGCTCACTCGTCGTCCATCTGGATCTCCTTGTTGCGGTGCCGCGGGCAGCCGGCGCGGAGCCACGCGTTGATGAAGCGGTCGAGGTCGCCGTCGAGCACGCCCTGCGTGTCGCTGGTGCTCACGCCGGTGCGCAGGTCCTTGACCATCTGGTACGGCTGCAGGACGTAGCTGCGGATCTGGCTGCCCCAGCCGATCTCGCCCTTCTCGCCGTAGAACTTGTCCATCTCCGCGCGCTGCTCGTCCTGGCGCTTCTCGTAGAGCCGCGCCTTCAGGACGTTCATCGCGCTGGCCCGGTTCTTGATCTGGGAGCGCTCGTTCTGGCAGACCACGACGATGCCGGAGGGCAGGTGCGTGATGCGCACGGCGGAGTCGGTGGTGTTGACGCCCTGGCCGCCCTTGCCGGAGGAGCGGTAGACGTCGACCCGGATCTCCGCGTCGGGGATCTCGATGTTGATCTCCTCGTTGATCTCCGCGATCACGTCGACCGCGCAGAACGAGGTGTGGCGGCGCTTATTGGCGTCGAACGGGCTGATGCGGACGAGGCGGTGGACCCCGCGCTCGGCCTTGACGTAGCCGTAGGCGTTCTCGCCCTTCACCAACACGGTGGCGCGGCTGATCCCGGCCTGGTCGCCGGGCTGGACGTCCTGCAGCTCCACGGTGAAGCCGCGGCGCTCCGCCCAGCGGTTGTACATCCGGAAAAGGATGTCGGCCCAGTCGTTGGACTCCGTCCCGCCGGCGCCGGACTGGATCGAGAGGATGGCGTTGTTGCGGTCGAACTGGCCGGTAAGGAAGGCCCCGATCTCGATCGCGTCGAGCTCGCGCACCATCCCGGTGACCTGGTCGCTGAGCTCCGCGGCGTACATCTCCTGCTCCGCGCCGGAGGCGGCCTCGACCAGTTCCACCATCACGCCGACGTCGTCGACCTTCTTGCGGAAGGCGACCACGGGGAGCACGGCCTTCTTCAGGCCGTTGAGCTTGGCGATGTGGCGCTGGGCGCGATCGCTGTGATCCCAGAAGCTGGGCGCGCCCATCTCGGCCTCCATCGCCTCGATCTCGCGCAGTTTTTGTTCGCCGTCAAAGAAACCTCCACAGGTGGCCGGCGCGCTTCTTGATGTTCTCGATGTGGTTGAAGGTCTCGGGGGGGATCATACGGGCGAGGAGGCAGGCAACCGCGCCGGGCGGAAAGCACAAGCGTGCATTCCGCCCGGCCGCGCCGCCGCTCAGGCCCGCGGTCCGCCCTGGGCGAGGTGGCGCGCGCGCAGGCGCAGGCCGTTCAGCCGGATGAACCCGGTCGCGTCGCTCTGGTTGTACCAGCTCTTCACGCCCTCCATCGAGGCGACGTTCAGGTCGTACAGCGAGTAGCGGGACTTCCGGCCGCAGGTGATGATGTTCCCCTTGTAGAGCTTCAGGCGCACGGTGCCCGTGACGTAGCGCTGGCTCTCGTCGATCAGCGCCTGGAGCGCCTCGCGTTCGGGGGCGAACCAGAACCCGTAGTAGACCAGCTCGGCGTACTTCGGGATCAGCGAGTCGCGGAGGTGCATCACCTCACGGTCGAGGGTGAGCGATTCCACCTGGCGGTGCGCCTGCATCAGGATCGTGCCGCCGGGGGTCTCATAGACGCCGCGGGACTTCATCCCGACAAAGCGGTTCTCGACCAGGTCGACGCGGCCGATGCCGTGCTTGCCGCCGAGGCGGTTGAGGGCGCGGAGGACGCCCGCGGGGGAGAGCTTGCGGCCGTTGACCGCCACGCAGTCGCCGCGGACGAAATCGAGCTCCACGTACTCCGGGCGGTCGGGCGCGTCCTCGGGGGAGACGGAGAGCTTGAACATCTCCTTGTTCGCCTTGGTGGTCGGGTCGAACCAAGGATCCTCAAGGATGCCCGCCTCGTAGGAGATGTGGAGGAGGTTGCGGTCCATCGAGTACGGCTTCTTCAGTGAGGCTTCCACCGGGATGCGGTGCTCGGCGCAGTAGGCGATCATCTCGGCGCGGCCCGGGAAGCGCTCGCGGAAGCTCTCCAGCTTCCACGGGGCGAGGATCTCGAGGCGCGGGTTGAGCGCCATATAGGTGAGCTCGAAGCGGCACTGGTCGTTGCCCTTGCCGGTGGCGCCGTGGGCGACGGTGTCGGCCTTCTCCCGGCGGGCGATCTCCACCTGCGCCTTCGCGATCAGGGGGCGCGCGATCGAGGTGCCGAGGTAGTACTGGCCCTCGTAGACGGCGTTGGCCCGGATCATCGGGAAGATGAAGTCGCGCGCGAACTCCTCGGTCAGGTCGAGGGTGTAGTGCTTGGCGGCGCCGGTCGCGCGGGCCTTGCGCGGCAGGCCCTTCAGCTCCTCCTCCTGGCCGATGTCCGCGGCGAAGGTGACGATCTCGGCGTCGTACGTTTCACGGAGCCACTTGACGATGACGGACGTGTCGAGTCCGCCCGAGTAGGCGAGGACGATTTTCATAGGGAGGGGGAAGGGCCGGGCTCAGCGGCGCCGGCCGGCGAGGCGGGTGAGGATCGCCTTCTGGATGTGGAGGCGGTTCTCGGCCTCGTCGAAGATGAGCGACCGCGGGCTGGCGAGCACCTCGGGCGAGACCTCCTCGCCGGGATGGGCGGGCAGGCAGTGCAGGAAGAACGCGTCGGGGCGGGCGGCGGCGAAGAGCTTGGGCGTGACGGCGTAGGGCGCCATCTGCCGGCGGCGGGCGCGGGTCTCCTCCTCCTTGCCCATGCTCACCCACACGTCGGTGTAGACGACGTCGGCATCCCGCACCGCCTCGTACGGGTCGGTGGTGAACGAATAGCCGCCGGTAAGGCCGGCGTCCCGGAGCAGCGCGTCGACGGCGGGGGTGGGCGCGAAGGCCTTCGGGCCCGCGAGGGCGACCTTCATCCCGAAGAGGTTGCCGCCGAGGATCCAGGAACTGGCGACGTTGCAGGCCGCGTCCCCGAGGAAGGCGATCTTGCGCCCGCGGAGGGAGCCGAACAGCGCCGCGCCGGAGGTGCCGCGCGTCCAGCGTTCCGCGAGGGTGAACGCGTCGGCGTAGATCTGGCAGGGATGGAGCAGGTCGGTGAGCGCGTTGATCACCGGCACGGAACCCGCGGCGGCGAGCCGCACGACATCCTGGTGGTCGAAGGTGCGGACGATCAGCCCGTGGACGAAGCGGGAGAGGACGCGCGCGGTGTCCTCGATCGACTCGCCGCGGCCGAGCTGGATGTCGTTGCGGTTGAGAAAGAGGGGGCGGGCGCCTAGCTCGTGGAGGCCGACCTCGAAGGAGACGCGGGTGCGGGTGGAGGACTTCGAGAAGATGAGGGCCCAGGTCTGACCCTCCAGGGGGCGGGGTCCCGACCGACCGCGGCGGCGCTTCAGGTCCCGGGCCAGGGCGAACAGCCCGGGCAGCGCGGAGCGCGGGAAGTCGGTCTCTTGGAGGAAGTGCGGCATCGGAAAGGGTCGGACCCTAGGCGGCGGCGGCGCGGCGAACGAGGAAAAAACCGCCGCTCAGGCCGTCGCGCCGAGCACCGCGCGCAGGATCGCCACCGACTCCGCCAGCTCGGCGGGCGAGGCGTTCAACGGGGGCAGCAGGCGGATGACGTTGCCCCCGGCCGCGGCGGCGAGGAGGCCGCGCTCGCGCAGGGCCGCCAGCACCGGCGCGGGATCGGCCGCGAATTGGAGCCCGACCAGATAACCCTCGCCGCGCACCGCCAGCACCCGCGCCGGATGCGCGGCCGCGAGGGCCCGCAGCTCGGCGAGCCACGGGGCGCTGCGCGCGCGGACGGCCGCGAGCAACTCCTCGCGCTCCAGCACGTCGAGCACGGCCAGGGCCGCGGCGCAGGCCAGCGGGGTGCCCCCGAAGGTCGTGCCGTGGTTGCCAGGCTGGAACAGGTCGGCGTGCGGCTCGCTGATCCAGATCGCGCCGATGGGGAAGCCGCCGCCGAGGCCCTTGGCCATCCCGATGGCATCCGGGCGGACGCCCGCGTGCTCGAAGGCGAAGAAGCGCCCGGTGCGGCCGATGCCGCACTGCACCTCGTCGAGCAGCAGCAGCAGGTTCCGCTCCGTGCACAGGCGGCGCAGGCCCCGCAGGAATTCCGGGGTGCAGGGCTGGATGCCGCCTTCGCCCTGGATCGTCTCGACGAAGATGGCGGCGGTCTCGTCGTCCACCAGGCGGGCGAAGCCCTCGAGGTCGTTGAGGTCCGCGAAGGCGAACCCGGGCACGAGCGGGCGGAAGCCGCCCTGGATCTTCTCCTGCGGGGTCGCGCTCATCCCGCCGAAGGTGCGCCCGTGGAAGGCGTTCCGGGCGCAGATCACCTTGTAGCACTTGCCCTCGACGCCGCCGGCCTTCCGGCGCCCGTGCAGGCGCGCGAGCTTCAGCAGGCCCTCGTTCGCCTCGGCGCCGCTGTTGCAGAAGAACACCCGCCCCGGCCCGGCGTGGCCGACCAGCCGGCGCGCCAGCTCCCCCTGCCCCGGGTTCCGGAACAGGTTGCTCACGTGCACCAGTTCCGCCGCCTGCCGCTGCACCGCGGCGACCCAGTGCGGATGGCAATGGCCGAGGGCCGACACCGCGATGCCCGAGGTGAAGTCGAGGTAACCGCGGCCCGCGTCATCCCACACGCGGGTCCCGGCGCCGCGCACGAGCGTGAGCGGGGCGCGCGCGTAATTGCGCATCACGTGCGCGTCATAAAGGTCGGCGGTGGAGGCGCGGACGACCGGGGAGGGATGCATTGGAAATGGAGGGGGACTCCGGCGGGAACGGCCCGGGGCGGCCGGCCGGCGCGGATCAGCCCAGCACGATCTCGGTGCCGATGCCCCGGTCGGTGAAGATCTCGAGCAGGAGCGAATGGGCGAGGCGGCCGTCGATGAAGTGAACGCGCTGGACGCCCTCCTCAAGGGCCCGCACCGCGCTCTGGACCTTGGGCCGCATCCCCTTGTCGATCACGCCGCGGCGCTTGAGTTCCTCCACCTGGCCGGTCTTGAGCGTGGAGATGAGGGAGGTCGGATCCGCCGGGTTGGAGAGCAGGCCCGGCACGTCGCTCATATAGACGAGGCGGCGGGCGCGCAGGGCGCTGGCCACCCGGCCGGCGGCCAGGTCGGCGTTGATGTTGTAGGGCTTGCCGTCGTAGCCCTCCGCCACCGGCGAGATGATCGGGATGAAGCCCTCGCTGATCTCCTTCTTGATCAGCTTCACCTTCACCTCGGTGACATCGCCCACGTAACCCAGGTCCACCGGGTTACCGTCGTCGTCCGTGGCCAGCTTCTGGCACACGAGCACGCTGTCGCCCGGGAGCCCCTTGGGCCGGGCCTTGGCGGAAGCGACGGCCTCGCAGACGTCGCGGTTCACGATCTCGTCGAGCGTCTTCTTGACCACCGCGATGGTGGCGGCGTCGGTGACGCGCAGGCCGTTGACAAAGGTGGCCTTGAGGCCGGACTCGGCCATCGCCTTGGTGATGGCCTTGCCGCCGCCGTGGACGACCACGACGTTGATCCCGCAAGCGGCGAGGAAGGCGAGGTCGTGCGCGACCCGCGTGCGCGCCGCCGGGTCGGGGTCGTCCATAAAGCTGCCCCCGTACTTCACGACGAAGGTGGAGCCCCGGAAATCCTGGATGTACGGCAGGGCCTCGAGCAGCACCTTCGCCTTGGCGGTCACTTCGGCGACGTTCATCGGGCGATCAGGACGCCCGGCCAGCGGCCGGGGCGGAGCGGGGGAAGGCGGAGCGCGCGTTCACGGATTCAATCGAAGAGGGGCGACTAAGGCACACGCGGCCCGCATTTCCACCAAAAACTTCACGCGGCGGCGCACGCGGATCCCGCGCGCCGGTTTTTGCCTTCACACCTCGCCGCGGCACGCCCACTTCTCTCGCGTGCCCAGCACGCAACTCACCTTCGCCGACCGGGCCGCGCACCGCGCGTGGCTCGCGGCCCAATCCGCCCTGCCCGCCGGTTTCCGCGTGGGCCGCTCCAGCTTCGACTTCACGCCGCGCGAGGCGCCGAAGCCCGCGCGGATGAACCTCACGCTGATCACGCTGGACCAGCCGACCCCCGCGTTCGCCGCGCTCTTCACGCGGAACGCCTTCCCCGGCGCGCCGGTGATCGTCGGCCGCGCCCGGCTCGCGGAGCCCGCGCTCGGGGCCGTGGTCATCAACAACAAGATCTCCAACGTCTGCGCGCCGGACGGCGTCGCGACCGCCGAGCGCGTGTGCGCCGCCGCCGCCGCGTCGCTCGGGCTCTCCCCGCGGCAGGTGCTCCCCTCCTCCACCGGGGTCATCGGCTGGGCCCTGCCCGAGGAGGCGATGATCGCCGCCCTGCCCGCCGCCGTCGCCACGCTCGCCCCCGGCTCCGTGCTGCCGGCCGCCGAGGGCATCGTCACCACCGCCCTCTACCCCAAGGTCCGCCGCGCCGACCTCGGCGGCGGCAGCATCGTCGGCATCGCCAAGGGCGCCGGGATGATCGAGCCGAACCTCGCCACGATGCTCGTGTACCTGCTCACCGACATCGCCGTGCCCCGCGCCGAACTGCGCCAGATGCTCGCGCGCGCCACCGACGCCAGCTTCAACGCCATCAGCATCGACAGCGACACCAGCACCTCGGACACCGTGGTCGCGCTGTCGTCGGGCCGCGTGCCCTTCACCGACTGGGGCGCGTTCGAGCGGGCGCTCCACCAGGTGTGCCGCGATCTGGCGGAGGACGTCGTGCGCAACGGCGAGGGTGTGCGCCACGTGATCCGGGTGACGGTGCGCGACGCCGCGAGCCTCACGCTGGCCCGCGCCCTCGGCAAGGCGGTCGTCAACGGCCCGCTGTTCAAGTGCGCCGTCGCGGGCAACGACCCGAATGTGGGCCGCCTGATCCAGGCCATCGGCAAGCACGTGGGCGCGCACGCCCCCGGCACCGACCTCTCCGGGCTGCGGGCCTCCCTCGGCGGGATCGAGATCTTCTCCGGCGGCGTGTTCCGCCTGAACCCGGAGAAGGAGGCCGCGCTCGTGGCCCACCTCCGCGGGGCGGAGCTCTACGCCAGCCGGCCGGGCGCCGACGGCGTCTTCAGCGCGCCCATCGATTTCCCGCCGCACGAGCGCGCGGTCGAGCTCGAGATCTCCCTGGGCAACGGCGCGGCCTCCGCGACCGTGCTGGGCGGCGACCTCACCCACGAGTACGTGAGCGAGAACGCCGACTACCGGTCCTGAGCGGGCGAAAGCGTCAGGCGAGACCCGCCGTCTCCGGGAAGCCGCACCAGAGGTTCAGGATCTGGACCGCCTGGCCGCTCGCGCCCTTCATCAGGTTGTCCTCGGCCGCGGTGATCACGAAATTGCCGGTGCGCGGGTCGTGCGCCGCGGCAAGGTCGACGCGGTTGGTCCCGACGACGTGCGCCGTGTCGGGGGTCTCCCCGGCGGCGAGCAGCTGGACGAACGGTCGTCCGGCGTAGGCCGCCTGCCACGCGGTCTGGAGCGCCGCGAGGTCCGCCCCGGGGGCGGCGGGCACGGTGATGGTGGTGGCGATGCCGCGGCGCATCGGCGCGAGGTGCGGGTTGAACTGGATCACGGTCGGCGCGCCGGTGTGGAGCGCCAGCTGCTCCTCGACCTCCGCGAGGTGGCGGTGCTTCACCAGCCCGTAGGCCTTGATACTTTCCGCGCGCTCCACGAAGAGGTACATCTCCTCGGCCTTCTTCCCCGCGCCGCTCACCCCGCTGTAGGAATTGACGACGATGTGCTGCCGCGAGATGACCCCCGCGCGCAACAGCGGCACGAGCGGGATGAGGATGCTGGTCGGGTAACACCCGGGCGCGGCGACGAGCTTCGCCTCGGTGCGCCACGCGGGCGCGGTCAGCTCGGGAAGCACGAACCGCGCGGACGGCAGGAGCTCCGGCGCGGGATGCGGGCCATAGTAGCGCTCGTAGGTCGCCTGATCGGCGATGCGGAAGTCCGCGCTCAGGTCGATGACCCGCTTCCCCGCGGCCACCAACACCCGCGCGTAGGCGGCGGCGGCGCCGTGCGGCAAAGCGAGGAACAGCAGGTCGAGATCGGAGGCCGCGAGCGCGGCCGCGTCGGAATCGGTGAAGTGCAGTCCCCGGTCGATCCCGCGCAGCGCGGGGATCACGGCGGCGAGCCGTTTACCCGCTTGGCTCCGGGAGGTGACCGCGGCCAGTTCCACGCGGGGATGGCCGAGCAGGAGCTTGACCAGGACTTCACCGGAATAACCCGAGGCGCCAACGATGCCGACTTTCATAAGGGGGGAGGCCCGAAACTCGCGTGCCGCCCGGACCAAGGCCAGAGCGAAGTCGCGCCCGGCGCGCGCAAAAAAAGGCGGCGCCCGGGAATCCGGAGCGCCGCCCGCAAGCCGACGGAGGACGTCAGAACGAGACCGAGTAGCCGACCGAGGCGACCCAGCGGCCAACCGCGAGGGTGTTCACGGACTTGGGCGTGTTGCCCTGCTTGGTGAAGGCGTCGCGGCCCTCGGTGTACGCCACGCCGAGGATGACCTTGGACTCCTTGTTGACCTGCACGGGCAGCGAAGCGCCCAGCAGCCAGTAGTCACCCCACGACTTGACCGCGGGCGAGCTGCCATTGGCGGCGTCCTTGATCAGGAAGGTCCCCAGCTGCGCCGTGAGCGCGAGCTCGGTGCCCAAGTCCTTCAGCGCCACCGCGTAGGCGGCCGTGACCTCGTAGGTCGCACCGCGCAAGGTGACATCATAGTACACCTTGGGCGTGAACTTGATGCCCTCGACGGTGTAGTTCACGGCCAGGCTGGGCTCGAAGGTGGACTTGTAGAAGCCGGCCGCCTTGTCCGCCTTGGGGTAGGTGTAGAGCGTGGCCCCGGGGACGATCGAAAGATCCTTCCCCATCGCAACCGTGTAGGAGCCGTAAAGGTCGAGTTCCGGGTCGGAGCTGCCGGGAACCTGGTCGTCGATGACGAAGTTGCCCCAGACTCCGGCGGTGAAGTCGCCGGCTGCCGCCTCGATGGTCGGCTGGAAGCCGCCCGCGTTGAGCCGCTGGCCGCGGAACATATACTGCGTCACGAGGGTGCCGGTGGCGGTGATCGCGACCGCCGGGGCGGCGGCGGCGGGGGCGGCCGGGGCCTGGCCAAAGGCAGGCAGGGCAACGGCGGCGCCGAGGAGAACGAGGGTGAGTTTATGGTTCATATTGGTGGGAGGTTGGATTGAAACGAACGGGACCAGATAAGCAGACTTCGGGCCAATTCCGAGTGGATCTGAAAGTTTTTCATACCAAATCCGCCGATATGAATAGAATGCGTGCAACTCGGACGCCCCCCAGAGGGGAACTTTTTTTCCACGATCAACCGCCGGGGTTTCCGCCGGTCAGCGAGGCCCGGAAGCCCGCTGCCGCTGGCATATGTGGTGCTGAAGAGAGTGACCGGTCTTGAACCGGCAAACCAACCCGAAAGCAAACACGCAGCACCCACCATGAGACTCCGCTCCCAGCTCGCCGCCAGCCTCGCGCTTGCAGCCTCCACCACCGCCCTTGGCGACATCAAGATCAACGACGCCCTCTCGGTCGGCGGCTACGCCGTGGGCTCCTATCGCACGATGGACCCCGCGCCAGGACCCGCCACGGACCGGATGGACCTTGATGCGGCCAAGACCCTCTTTACTACGTCGTTCAAACCCGTAACCGGCGTGGTCAGCCTTTACTACCAGCCGGGGGCCCCGAGCGACGTGACCATCCTGGACGCGTTCGCCACGGTCGATGTCGGCGGTGGATCGACCGTCACGGTGGGCAAGTTCCTCAGCTACCTCGGCTATGAGGCCTTCGACATCCCCAATATGTCGCAGATTTCCTACGCCAACGGCGACTTCCTCGGGCCTATCCCGGGCTATCACAGCGGCGTGAAGTGGGATTACGCCGACAAGGACGTCGGTTTCGGCCTCGCCTTGCTCGACTCGGTCTACTCGGGACCGAATTACCTCAAGGGCGACGGGGAACTGAAGCGCAATGCCGGCTTCGAGGGCTACTTCACCTACAAGGGCACGCCCGACCTCACCCTCTGGGCCGGCTTCGCCTACGACACCGAAGGCAATGTGCTGCACAAGAATGATGCGATCCTGACCCTGGACTTCTGGCTGAGCTACGCGCTCAGCAAGGAAGGCACGTTGGCGCTCGAATACGCACACAAGGACGGCGGAGCCGGGGACGAGGGGTACAACTGGCTCGTCTTCTATGGCCACAAGTTCAGCGCCAAGACCTCGGCCGCCTTCCGCGTCAGCGGCGAGAAAATGAAGCACGGGGCCGGCTTCACCAAGTACACGGTCAGCCCGACCTGGTCCGTCAACGATGCCTTCGCCGTGCGGGCTGAGCTCTCCGCCTACGATTACACGAAACACACCGCGGACCGCGCCCTGTTCTTCGGGCTGCAGACGCTGCTGAAGTTCTGATCCCGCGCGCAACGCGTGCTTCCGACCCCCGGGACCCGAATCGGGGTTCCGGGGCGGGCCACTGCCACGCGCCCCCTTTCCTCCCTCTCCTCTTTTCTCCCTTATGAAACTCAGACTCCTCCTTGCCTCCGGCGCGATCGCGCTGGGCCTCTCCAGTTCCGGGCTCCGGTCCGCCGAAGCCGTGAAGGTCGGCGTGCTGCACTCCCTCTCGGGCACGATGGCCATCAGCGAAACCTCGCTGCGTGACATCCTGCTGTTCACCTTCGACGAAATCAACGCCCGCGGCGGCGTCCTGGGACGCAAGATCGAGCCGGTCGTCGTCGACGGCGCCTCCAACTGGCCGCTCTTTGCCGAAAAGGCCAAGCAACTCCTCGAGCAGGACAAGGTGGCGGTCACCTTCGGTTGCTGGACCTCGGTCTCGCGCAAGTCGGTGCTGCCCGTCTACGAGCGGAACAACGGCCTGCTCTTCTACCCCGTGCAGTATGAGGGCGAGGAGGAGTCTCAGAATGTGGCCTACACCGCCGAGGCGGTGAACCAGCAGGCGACCCCGGCCGTCGATTACTACCTGAAGGAGGGCAAGAAGAAGTTCTACCTCCTCGGTTCCGACTACGTCTATCCTCAGACCACCAACCTGGTCCTCCTGGAGTACCTGCTCAGCAAGGGCGTGCCGCTGGCGAACATCGGGGGCGGCTTCCGGCGCGATGGCTCGGGCAAGATCATCTCCGCCGGCAAGTACACTCCCTTCGGCCACACCGACTACCAGCAGATCGTCGCGGAGATCAAACAGTTCGCCGCCTCGGGCGACGCCTGCGTCATCTCCACGCTGAATGGCGACACCAACGTGCCGTTCTTCAAGGAGTACGCCGCCTCCGGCCTGACGGCCGAGACGTGCCCCGTCGTCTCCTTCTCCATCTCGGAGGACGAGTTCCGCGGCCTGCCGGCGGACAAGTTGGTCGGGCAACTCGGGTGCTGGACCTACTTCCAGTCGCTGAATACCCCCGCGAACAAGAAGTTTGTCGCCGACTTCCAGGCCTGGCTCAAGAAGAGCAACGTGCCCGGACTGGTGAAGGAAGGTCGCGTCACCTGCTCCCCGATGGTGCTGAGCTACGTGGGCGTCTACCTCTGGAAGGCGGCCGTCGAGAAGGCCGGCTCGTTCGAGGTCGACAAGGTGCGGGCGGCTTGGAAGTCAGGCCTCACCTTCGAAGGACCGGGCGGCAAGGTGACCACGCAAAAGAATATGCACCTGACCAAGAACGTCTACATCGGTGAGACGCGGGCGGACGGTCAGTTCAAGATCGTGAGCTCGTTCGACAACGTGTACGGCGAGCCCTGGCTGAAGGGGAAGTTCAAGTAAGCCGCGCTGGGCCTGGGCCCATCACCGGGGCGGACGCCGATAACGTCCGCCCCTTTTTTCTGGCACGATTCCAGCATTCCATCCGGCACTCGATGAAAGTACTTCTGCTCCTCCCCTACCTGCTGGCGTTCCTCGCGGGCGCAACGGTTTGGGCGGCCGGACCGGAAAGCCCGCGCGCCCTCATCGCCCGCGCCGCGGCCGAGTCGGAGCGAGCCCAGACCCGGCAACTTCTCTCGGCCGCCGTGGGCCGGGCGGACGAATCGGTGGCCCCCCTGCTGGATGCCTGGCGCCGGGACACCCTGTTCCTCCACTCTCGGGCCGACGGCGGCCGCGTCGCGGTGCTGCTCTCGGGCGAGAAGGATGATCGCGGGGCTCAATCCGCGCTGCGGGCCGACGACGGCCAGCCGTTGCAGGACGAAGCCGGCCGCCCGATGCGGTTGGTGGCGGCTGATCTGCCCGCGGCTGAGCACGATGCGGGCCTGCGCCGGACGATGAAGGCGATCCTGGATTTGGCGGAACTGGCGGCAAAGGATCCGGCCCGCCGGACGCGCTCGGTCCGAAACCTTGGCCTCGCGCAGGATGCCGAGAAGCTGCCGGTGCTGCTCGCGCGGGAGACGGTCGAATCAGCGCCGGAAGTCCGTCGGGCGCTGCGGGAGGCAATCGCCTTGCTCCGATTGAAGGACCCCCGGGAGGAGATTCGCATCGCGGCGCTTCAGGAACTGCAGGCGGTCTCCTCGCTGGCCACGGCCGATGTGCTGGCCCGCGTCATCCAGGAAGAGTCGGCGGCGGGCAACCGGCTCGCCTTGGCGGCGGCCCGGAAGGCACAACAGGCGGTGGAATGGCACCGCACGAAGGTGGATTTCGCCGGCACCCTTTTCCGCGGACTAAGCCTCGGCAGCATCCTCCTGGTGGCCGCGCTCGGGCTCGCGATCACCTTCGGGCTGATGCGCGTGATCAATATGGCCCACGGGGAGCTCATCGCGGTCGGGGCTTACACCACCTACCTCACGCAGGCGTTCTTCGGCCCTGGCATGACCCTCCCCTGCTTTGGCTTGAGCCTCCCAATTCCAGGCCTGCAACTCTCGGGTGGGACCCGGGAAGCCTACTTCATCGCGGCCCTGCCCGCCAGTTTCCTCGCGGCCGCCACCGTCGGCCTCCTGCTGGAAAGGGGCATCATCCGCTTCCTTTACCGCCGTCCACTCGAGAGCCTGCTCGCCACCTGGGGCGTCTCCCTCGTGTTGCAGCAGGCTCTCCGCCTGATCTTCGGTCCCAATAACGTCCAAGTTTCGAGTCCCTCCTACCTCAGCGGCAACTGGCTGGTCGGAGATGTGATCCTCGGCTGGAACCGTGTCTTCGTGATCGGCTTCGCCCTGCTCATCGTGCTCGGCATAGGGCTGGTCCTAACCCGCAGCTCCCTCGGCCTCCTGATCCGCGCGTCGATGCAGAACCGCACGATGGCGGCTTGTCTGGGGGTTCGGACCGAGCGCGTGAACGCGCTCACGTTCGCCCTCGGGAGCGGCCTCGCCGGGCTCGCGGGGGCATTCCTGAGCCAGATTGGCAATGTGGGCCCCTCGCTGGGTCAGGGTTACATCATCGACTCGTTTATGGTGGTCGTGGTGGGCGGGGTGGGAAGTCTCGGGGGCACGATCTTAAGCGCGTTCGGTATTGGCGGCATTGATCAGGTGCTGCAGCAATACCTGCCGCTGGTCGCACCGGGGCTCGCCTGGGTGCCCGGGATCGGCGGCTTCCTCCAGAATCTCGCGCAGGACGCCGCGGTTTTCGGCAAGATCCTGGTCCTCGCCGGCATCATCCTCTTCCTGCAATGGCGGCCCGCCGGGCTGTTCTCGCCGCGCAGTCGCGCCCTGGACGAATGACCTCATCCGCCCGCACCGCTCCCCGGCTGGAAACGATACTGCTGCTCGCGCTGGGTGCCATCCTCGTGATCCTGCTGCCCCTGCTGCACGCTGCCGGGATCCTCAGCAGCTTCACGCTTGGCGTCTGGGGAAAATACCTGTGCTACGCCCTGCTCGCCCTCTCCGTGGATCTGCTCTGGGGGCACACCGGCCTGCTTTCACTCGGACAGGCCCTCTTCTTCACCCTCGGCGGCTACCTGCACGGGATGTACCTGATGCGGATGATCGGTGAGCTGGGGCAGTACCGGAAACCGATCCCCGATTTCCTCGTGTTCCTCGGCTGGGAACGACTGCCCGCCTTCTGGGAACCCTTCGCGAGCTTCCCCTTCGCGGTCGCGATGGTGTTTCTAATTCCCGGTTTGGTCGCCTTCGGCTTCGGCTACCTCGCCTTCCGCTCTCGAGTGAAAGGCGTGTACTTTTCCATCCTGACCCAGGCGCTGACCTACGCGGCCTCGATCATGTTCTTCCGCAATAACCTCCTCCTCGGAGGAAACAACGGGTTCACCGACTTCAAGTTCATCCTCGGCCACCGCCTCGACGAACCCGCGACCACCCGCGCGCTCTACCTCGCCTCCGCCGTGGCCCTCCTTCTGGCGGTTGCGTTCTGCCGCTGGCTGCGGGGCACCAAATTCGGGCTCGTGCAGCACGCCATCCGTGACGGCGAGAACCGGGTGCTCTTCAGCGGCTACGCGGCGGTCCACTTCAAGCTCTTCGTCTTCGTGGTCGCCGCGCTCATCGCCGCCGTCGGCGGGGCTCTTTACACCCCCCAAGTCGGCATCATCAACCCCGGGGAGATGCAGCCCGAGAAATCCCTCGAGGCGGTCGTCTGGGTCGCACTCGGGGGCCGCGGGACCCTGCTCGGCCCCGTCCTCGGGGCCGTCAGCGTCAACGCGCTCAAAAGTTGGGCCACGCGCGCCTACCCGGACCTCTGGCTCATCCTCCTCGGCGGGATATTCGTGCTCGCCGTCCTTTTCCTCCCCGGCGGACTGGTCAGCCTGCCCGCTCGCCTGCGCGCCCTGTTCTCCCGGCGCCCCTCCTCCTGAAATGCCTCATCCCCTGCTCACCGTGGAAGACGTGGCCAAGGCCTACGACGGCTTTCAGGCCATCTCGAACCTCAACTTTTACCTTTTTCCCGGGGAGCTTCGCACGGTCATCGGTCCGAACGGGGCAGGCAAATCGACCTTCTTCGACCTGCTCACGGGGCGGGCCAAGCCGGACCGTGGCCGCCTCGAGTTCGGGACGGATCCCGCCGCCTCACACGACCTCGCCGCCCTTTCCGAGTACGAGATCAACCGGCTCGGCATCGGTCGGAAATTTCAGACCCCGAGCATCTACGCGGACCACTCGGTCTGGGAAAACCTCCTGCTTTCCCTCCGCGGCCCCCGCGGGGTCTTCGCCGCCCTCTTCCAGCGGACCGGTCCGGCCGACCACGCGCGCATCGACGACCTGCTGGAACTGATTCGCCTCGGCGACAAACGTCACTGGCGGGCCGGACTCCTTTCCCACGGGGAGAAACAGTGGCTGGAACTGGGGATGCTCCTCGCGCAGGAGCCCAAGGTGCTGCTGATCGACGAGCCCGCCGCCGGCATGACCGACGAGGAAACGCACCGGACCGGCGAACTCCTCCTCTCCCTCGCCGGCCGCCACAGCCTCATCGTGATCGAGCACGATATGACCTTCGTGAGGCAGATCGCGCGGCAGGGTCAGGTGACGGTGCTGCACCAGGGCAGCGTGCTCTGCGAAGGCCGCTTTGAGGAGGTTCAGTCCGACCCCAAGGTCCGCGAGGTCTACCTCGGCCGGGGCAAACACGACCGGCGATGACCCCACTCCTCGAGATTTCCGGCCTGGAAACCCACCTCGGCGGCTCCCGCATCCTCCGCGGGGTCAACCTGGCGGTGGGACCCGGCGAGATCGTGGCGCTGATGGGCCGCAACGGGGTCGGCAAGAGCACGACCCTGCGCTCCGTTACCGGCGTGGTTCCGGTGCACGCGGGCAGCATCCAATTCGCCGGGCGCGAGCTGCGGGGGCTGCCGCCAGACGAAAGGGCGCGGGCCGGGATCGGCTATGTGCCCCAGGGGCGGGACATCTTTCCCCATCTCACCGTGGAGGAGAACCTGCGGGTGGGCCTCGTGGTGCACGGCCGCCGCGGGCCCGCCGCGCGCGCGGCCTTTGACCGGGTTTTTACCCTTTTTCCCGTGCTCCGCGAGATGCTCGGGCGCAAAGGGGGCGTGCTTTCCGGTGGCCAGCAGCAGCAGCTCGCGATTGGACGGGCCCTGCTCACCGATCCGCGGCTGCTCATCCTCGACGAGCCCACGGAGGGAATCCAGCCGTCGATCATCGAACAGATCGGGGACACCCTGCGCCGTCTGCGCCAGGAGGGCCTGGAACCTGACCCGACGCACGAGATCCGCCACGCTCTGCAGGAGCTCAAACGCGAGGGCCGGCTGGCCATTCTTTTGGTCGAGCAATTTGTCGATTTTTGCCGCGAGTGCGCGGATCGCTTCTACGCGATGGACCGCGGGGCGGTAGTCGCCGCCGGGACGGTCCAGGAACTCACGGACGACGTGGTGCGCCGCCACCTTCAGGTCTGAATCCCTTCCTCCATGCACCTGACCCCGCGCGAACGAGAGAAACTGTTGGTCGTGGTGGCCGCCGATCTGGCACGCCGCCGGCAAGCCCGCGGCTTGAAACTGAACCATCCCGAGGCCGTGGCCATCATCACCAGCGAGATTCTCGAGGGCGCCCGCGACGGGCGCAGCGTGGCCGAGCTGATGAGCCTCGGCACCCGGATCCTCACGGCCGCGGACGTGATGCCCGGGGTGCCCAGTCTGATCCCCGAGGTGCAGGTCGAGGCGACCTTCCACGATGGCACCAAACTCGTCACCGTCCATCAACCCATTCGTTGAACCATGATCCCCGGAGAAATCATCCCGGCCGAGGGCCCGGCGCTCCTCGCCAATTCCGGTCTCCCCACCTTTCGCCTTGAGGTCACCCACAGGGGCGACCGACCGGTGCAGGTCGGCTCCCACTACCATTTCGCCGAAACCAACTCCGCGCTCCGCTTCGACCGCTCTGCGGCCCGCGGCTTCCGGCTCAATATCCCCGCCGGCACCGCCGTCCGGTTCGAAGCCGGGGACACCCGGGAGGTGGAGCTGGTCGCCCTCGCCGGCGGCCGGGAGGTCCACGGTCTGAACGCGCTCGTCAACGGCCGCCTCGATCCCTGACCCATGCCCCTGCACCTCTCCCGCCGGCAGTACGCCGAGATGTTCGGCCCCACGGTCGGCGACCGCGTGCGGCTCGCCGACACGGAACTCTTTGTCGAGGTGGAGCGCGACCTGGTGGCCGCGGCCGGCTATGGCAATGAGATCAAGTTCGGCGGCGGCAAGGTGATCCGCGACGGGATGGGACAGTCGCCCACGGCGCGCGACGCGGAGTGTCTCGACCTGGTGATCACCAACGCCCTCATCCTCGATGCGCGACTCGGGGTGGTGAAGGCGGACATCGGCATCAAGCACGGGCGCATCGTGGGCATCGGGCACGCGGGCAACCCTGGCATCCAATCCGGCCTCGGCTCGGCTTACCCTGATCCTGCGACCGGCCGCCTCGATCCGATGACGGTGGGCGCGGCCACGGAGGTCATCGCCGGCGAGGGCAGGATCATCACCGCCGGCGGCATCGACACCCACATCCACTTCATCTGTCCGCAGCAGATCGACGAGGCCCTGAGTTCCGGCGTGACCACGCTTCTTGGGGGGGGCACGGGGCCAGCCCACGGCACCCTCGCCACCACCTGCACCCCGGGACGCTGGAACCTGCATCGGATGCTCGAGGCCGCCGAGGCTTATCCGGTCAACCTCGGCTTTCTCGGCAAGGGCAACTGCAGCACCCCCGATCCCCTGCGGGAACAGATCGTCGCCGGGGCGATCGGGCTCAAACTCCACGAGGATTGGGGCACCACGCCCGCCGCCATCGACACCTGCCTGGGCGTCGCGGATGAACTCGATGTCCAGGTGGCCATCCACACCGACACGCTGAATGAATCCGGATACCTCGACGACACCCTCCGGGCATTCCGCGGCCGCACGATTCATACGTTCCATTCGGAAGGGGCCGGCGGCGGACACGCGCCGGACATCATCCGCGTCTGCGGGGAACCCAACGTCCTGCCTTCCTCCACCAACCCCACCCGGCCGTTCACGGTCAATACCGTGGATGAGCACCTCGATATGCTGATGGTCTGCCATCACTTGGACTCGAGGATCCCGGAGGACGTCGCGTTCGCGGAGTCGCGCATCCGCCCCGAAACCATCGCCGCGGAGGATCGCCTGCACGACCTCGGCGCCATCTCGATAATGTCATCGGACTCCCAAGCGATGGGCCGCGTCGGGGAGGTTATCCTCCGGACTTGGCAGACGGCGCACAAGATGAAGGTCCAATTCGGAAACCTGGGCGATCCCGCCCATCCCGCCGCGGATAATTTCCGGGTCCTTCGCTATCTCGCCAAATACACGGTCAACCCCGCCGTGGCGCACGGCATCAGCCACCTCGTCGGTTCGGTCGCCGTGGGTCAACTGGCCGATCTGGTCATCTTCCGGCCGGCCCTTTTCGGGGTAAAACCGGAAACCGTGCTCAAGGGAGGCTTCATCGCCTGGGCAAATATGGGGGATCCGAACGCCTCGATCCCCACCCCGCAGCCCACCTTCTACCGGCCCCAATTCGGGGCGGCGGGAGCGGCGCTGGCCTCCACCTGCCTGACCTTCGTGAGCGCCGCCGCCCTGCAGGCCGGCAGCCTGGCGGGTCTCGGCCTGCGCAGGCGTGTTGAGCCGGTCCGCCGCTGCCGCCAGCTGGGCAAGAGGGATATGGTGCTCAACGCCGCGCTGCCGCGGATTGAGGTCGATCCGGAAACCTACGAGGTGCGCGCGGACGGTGAGCTCCTGCGCTGTGAACCCGCCCGGGAACTGCCACTGGCCCAACGCTACTTCTTGTTCTAGGACCGGCCGCGTTGTTCACTGGCTTATGCAGCTGATCACCGGCCCCTTGGCCTCCAGCGACCCCAACTTGCCGGAGATCGCCATCCTGGTTGACCGCCAGACCCTCGCGAAGCGCCTCTGGCGCGGCACGGCCGAGGACGGGCGGGAGTTCGGCTGCGAGCTCACATCCCCGCTGCGGCACGGCGACGTTCTGCAGGAAACCGCCTCCGCCCGCTACGTGGTGCGCCAAGCGGAGGAACCCGTGGTCGAGGTTGATCTCAACCTCGCCCCATCGGCCGCGGCGGGCATCGGCTGGGCCATCGGTAACCTGCACCTGGAACTCGCGGCGGAGCCTCAGCGCCTCCTTGCACCGGACGAACCCGCGGTGCGCCAGCTGCTCGAACGCCTGAAGGTCCCGTTCCGGACCGCGCGGGCCGTCTTTCGGCCGGGCCGCTTCAGTCGCGGCGCCCAGCCCAGCCATGAACTCGGCCCCAGCCACCGGCATTGAGGAAATCCCGGCCTGGCTACCCGGCCTCCTGCAAAGCAGCGACTCCGCCTATCCCACCGGAGGCTACGCCCACTCCGGGGGCCTCGAGGGTCTGGTCCAGGCGGGAGTAGTGCGGGATGCGGCCTCGCTCGGGCGACATCTGCAGGAGGTAATCCTCCCGGCGCTCCGACAGGTTGAACTGCCCCTCGCCGCCCAAGCGTGGCGAGCCCTTGCCCGGCCGGACTGGGAACGCGTGGGCGAGCTGTGCTTTCTATCCTCCGCGCTCCGGCCGGCCCGGGAGTTGCGGCTGGCGGCGGAAAACACCGGTCGTCAGCGGGTCGAACTGCTCGCCCACTTGCACCCTGAAAGCCTCGCCACCGCCTTTCACGCCGAGGCGGTGCGGCACCGCTGGCCCGGGGCTCAACCGATTGCGGCCGCCCTGGAGGGGCGCCTCTGGGGCGCCCCCGAGCAGGCGGTCCTCGTAAGCCTCGGGTACAGCACCCTCGCGGCCTCCCTCGCGGCCGCGATGAAGCTGCTGCGGATCGGGCAGAATGCCGCCCAGGGGTTGCTCACCCCCACCCTCCGCCAATTACCTGCCGCCATCGCCACCGCCCGCCAACTGCGGGATGCGGAGATGGGTTGGTTCAACCCCTGGCTTGAAATCGCCTCCGCCCGCCATGAATCCGCCGACCAACGCATGTTCATCTCCTAACCCGGGCCGTCGCCCCCCCCGCATCGGGATCGGAGGTCCCGTGGGCTCCGGCAAAACCATGCTCTGCCTGCGTCTTTGTCAGGCTCTCCGCGATCGCATCTCGCTCGGCGTGGTGACGAACGACATCTACTGCTCTGAGGACGCGGATTTTCTCCGCCAGCAGAGTGCCCTCGAACCAAGGCGCATCCTTGGGGTCGAGACCGGTGGCTGCCCGCATACCGCGATCCGCGACGACACCACGATGAACGAGCAGGCCTGCCGTGAACTGGAAACCCGTTTTCCCGACCTGCAACTGCTGCTGGTCGAGAGCGGCGGCGACAACCTCACCGCCACGTTCTCGCCCGAACTCGTGGACGCGTTCATCTATGTGATCGACGTGGCCGAAGGGGATAAGATGCCCCGCAAGGGAGGGCCGGCCATCCGGCACAGCGATCTTCTGCTGATCAACAAGATCGATCTCGCACCGTTGGTCGGGGCCGACCTCGACGTGATGGATCGGGATGCGCGCCGCCAACGGGGCAACCGGCCGTTTCTGTTTTGCGACCTCAAACGGCACCATAATCTGCCGGCGGTGCTCAACTGGATCGAACACCAAGTGCTCTTCGCGGCCGCGGCCCGCACCACGGAGCACCCGCGCCATGGCTGAGCTTGCCGGCCATCTCAACTTCCGCGCCGTCCCGCGGGCGGATGGCCAGACCGTCTTACAGGATCAGTCCTTCCGGGCCCCCTTTCATCTCAGCAAACCATACTGGGATCCGGAGGCGCGCATCCTGATGGTCCAAGTTGTCAATCCGACGGCCGGAATCCTCGCCGGGGACGAGCTCGAGCTGCGCCTCGGAGTGGAGCGCGGCGCCGCTCTCATTGTCACCACGCCCGGGGCCAGCCGGGTGTTCACCATGCGCCACGGCGCGGCCCTCGCCCGCCAGCAAATCTCGGTCGCGGACGACGCGTGGCTCGAATGGATTCCCGAGCCACTGGTCACGCATCGCGCATCCACGTTTCGGCAAATCACCCGTCTGGACCTCGGGGCCAGCGCGTCCCTTTTCTACGCGGATCAATGGATGCCCGGGCGGCTGGGTCACGGGGAGGCGTGGGCCTGGAGCCAGCTGGAACTGCACCTCGAGGTCCGTCAGGCCAACCGGCTCGTGCTCTGCGAGCGGATGGCGGCCTCGGGACCGGAGCTCCGGGAACTTGCCGCGTTCCACGGATCCGGCAACGAAGCGTGCTTCCTGAACGCGGTGCTGGCTGGCCCGGCTCTGGTTCCCGCGGAAGGAACTTGGCGCATCGCGCTTGAGCGACTCCAACAACCCGGCCTTTGGCTCGGGGTGAGCAGCTTGTCTGGTCAAGCTGCTTGGTCACTCAAAGTGGTCACAGAGAACCCTCTCCGGCTACGGGAATCTGTGCACGCTATCCGGGCGGCGCTGGCGCCGCACCTGCCTTACTTGGCAACGGACTTGCGCAAGCTCTGAACGCTGGCGCGACGGGAGCGGAGGAAGCCGACGGCGGCCCAGAGGGCGGCGCCGACCATCAGCACGCAGGCGGCGGTGGCCAGCGGGTGGGAGGCGAGGTGGCTGAAGTCCCAGGTGAAATCTCCGCCCTCGTGCCCATCGTGACCGGGGTGCGCCCGGGCAACGGCGGCGGAAAAGGCGAACGCGAGCACGGCAGAACGGGCGGAGAACAGCTTCATCTTGCCCGCGATAGAGGCCGAGCGCTTCCGCTTCGCCAACAAAAAAGTGCAGCTCGCGTCACGGGATCGCGCCGCACCAAAAAAAACGCCGTCCCGGAAAGGGACGGCGGGGGAAAGGAAACTCCGGTCGCGCTCAGCGCTTGGAGAACTGGAAGCGCTTGCGGGCGCCCGGCTGACCGGCCTTCTTGCGCTCCTTCTCGCGCGGATCGCGCTTGAGGTGGCCGCCCTTCTTAAGCTTCGGACGGTGCTCGGCGTTCAGCTTCTGCAGCGCCCGGGCGATGCCGTGGGCGACCGCACCGGCCTGGCCGGCCACGCCGCCGCCGGAAACATTCACGGACACGTCGATCTTGTCCTTGAGCTCCACCGTGAGCAGCGGCGCGTAGGCCTGCTTGGCGAAGTTCTCGTGGGAGAAGTAGTCGTCAAAGGTGCGGCCGTTGACGGTCAGCTTGCCGGAACCCTCGGACAGGCGCACGCGGGCGGTCGAGGTCTTGCGGCGGCCGGTGCCGAGGAAAACGGTGGCGGGGGAGGCAGCGCTCATAACGGTCGTTGGGAAGGGGTTCAGACGGTGATCTTCTGCGGCGCGTTGGCCTCGTGGGTGTGGGTGGTGCCGGCGAACACGCGCAGCTTGCGCAGCATCGTCGCGGCAATCCGGTTCTTCGGGAGCATCCCCTTGACGGCGTGCTCGATGATGAACTCCGGGTGGCGCTCGCGCATCAGGGAGACCTTGCGGTAGCTCTCGCCGCCGACAAAGCCGGAGAAGAACATATACTCGTTCGCCTCCTCCTTGCGGCCGGTCAGGACGACCTTCTCGGCGTTGATGACCACCACGAAATCACCGGTGTCCACGCTGGGGGTGTAGCTCGGCTTGTGGCGACCGCGGATGAGGTTGGCGGCCTTCACGGCGAGGCGTCCGAGCGGCACGCCCGCGGCATCGATCAGATACCACTTGGGCTGCACTGCCTCCTTCTTGGCGAGGAACGTTTTCATGCGAAAAGAGGTCAAGGGCTAAGGTCCGCCCCGCGGGTGTCAACCGGGTTTTTGGGCTGAAATGCGTCCGGCGCCGTCGGACCCCTCCGCGCCCCGCCTGCGGCCTTGTTTCTCGGAGCGCCCCGGACCAACCTCCGCCGATGCCCTCCCCTTCCCTGCCCGCCCGCCGCGCGCTCGGCGCCGCTGGCCTGCTCGGCCTCTCCGGCGTGGCGCTCGGCGCCCTCGGCGCGCACGCCCTGAAGGCCTCCCTCGCCGCCCGGGGAATGGAGGCCGTCTGGGCCACCGCCGCCCAGTACCACCTCGGGCACGCCCTCGCCCTCGCGGCGCTGGCCGCCTGGCTGCGCGCCGACCCGGACCACGCCCCCGGCCTGCGCTGGGTGACGCACTGCTGGACGGCCGGCACGCTCCTATTCTCGGGTTCCCTCTACGTTCTCGCCCTCGGCGGCCCACGCTGGCTGGGGCCGGTGACCCCGCTGGGCGGGGTGGCCCTGCTCACCGGTTGGCTCCTCCTGTCACTCGCCGCGCGGCGCGGCCGCCGCGCGGAATGAACGCGTCCCTGCCGCTGCCGCCCGACCTGCGGGCGATGCTCGAGGCGGTCCGCCGCTTCGGCCAACCGCGGATCGTGGGTGGCGGCGTGCGCGACTGGCTGTTGGGCCTCGCCCCCAAGGACCTCGACGTCGAGGTGCGCGGGGTCGATTTCGAGACGCTGCACCGCGCGCTGGAGCCCTTCGGGTCCACGGACGTCGTGGGCCGGAGCTTCGGGGTGATCAAGGTGCGGAGCGCCCGCTCGGGGACGGAATATGATTTCTCCCTGCCGCGCCGGGAGTCGAAGACGGGCGCGGGCCACCGGGGGTTCGCGGTGGCGCCGGAGCCCGGGCTCGGGGACGCGGAGGCCGCGGCGCGCCGGGACTTCACGCTGAACGCCATCGCCTACGATCCGTTCGCCGACGCGATCATCGATCCGCACGGGGGGCGCGAGGACCTGGCCCAGCGCGTCCTGCGCCACACGAGTCCGGCTTTCGCCGAGGATCCGCTGCGGGTGCTGCGGGGGTTCCAGTTGGCGGCGCGGTTCGATCTGACCCTGGCTCCGGAGACCGCCGCCGTCTGCCGCGCCATCGCGCCGGCGTACGCCGAGCTACCGGTCGAGCGGGTCTGGGGCGAATGGGAGAAGTGGGCCGCGAAGGCCCTGCGCCCCTCGCGCGGCCTGGCCGTGCTGGAGGAGACGGGCTGGCTCGCGCATTTCCCGGAGGTCGCGGCGCTTCGCGGCACGCCGCAGGATCCGGCGTGGCACCCGGAGGGCGACGTGTTCGTCCACACGGGACATTGCCTCGACGCGCTGGTCGCGCAGGCCGGCTGGCGGGAGCGCGAGGCGGGGGACCGCGTCCTGCTGACGCTCGCCGTGTTGGCGCACGACTTCGGCAAGCCGGCGACCACGGTGCGGGCGGAGCGGCCCGGCGGCGCGCGCTGGACCAGCCCCGGGCACGAGGCGGCCGGCGGGCCCCTGGCCGAATCCTTCCTCGCCCGGCTCGGCGCACCCTCACGTTACGCGGCCCCCGTGCGGGCGTTGGTCGTGAACCACCTGGCGCACCACCACGGGCAGGGGGAGTTCTCGGATTCCGCCGTGCGGCGGCTCGCGCGGCGGCTCGCCCCGGCCACGGTGGACGAACTGGCGGTGGTAATGCGCGCGGACGCGGATGGACGGCCCCCGCTGCGCACGCCTGAGGTGCACGCCCGCATCGACGCGCTGGTGGCGCGGGCCCGGGCCCTCGCGCTTGAGCAACTGGCGCCCCGGCCGGTCCTGCTCGGACGACACCTCATCGCGCTGGGACTGACGCCGGGACCGCGGTTCCGCGGGCTGCTGGATGCCGCGTTCGAGGCCCAGCTGGACGGGGCGTTCGGGGACGAGGCCGGGGCGCTCGCGTGGGCGCGGGAGCGGCTAGGCGCGGAGGGTCCGTCCGCCGGCGGGGCCTAGCGGGCCGTCCAGCCGCCGTCGACCGGCAGCGCCGCGCCGGTGACGTAGCTCGCGCCCGGGCTGGCGAGGAACAGCGCGGCGGCCTGGATCTCCTCGAGGCGGCCCCAGCGGCCGAGGGCGGTCGCGCCGATGAGGTCGCGCCGCGTCTGCTCGGTGTCGGCGATGGCACGGTTCATCTCGGTGAGGAAAGGGCCCGGGCAGAGCGCGTTGACCGTGATGCCATCGGCGGCGGTCTCGAGGGCGAGCGTGCGGGTGAGCTGGATCACGGCGCCCTTGCTGGCGCTGTAGGGGGTGCGCCCGGCGAGGCCGACGAGGCCGAGGGCGCTGGCGACGTTGATGATGCGGCCCCAGCCGTGGGCGCGCATCCCGGGGAGGACGGCGCGGCACGTGAGCCACGTGCCCGTGACGTTCACCGCCATCACCTGTCCGAACTGGGCGGGCGCGAGCTCCGCGATCGGGCCCCGGATATTGATCCCGGCGCTGTTGATCAGGATGTCCACGCGGCCGAGCGCCTGCGTGGCGGCGGCGACTAACCGCTCCACCTGGCCCGCATCGGCGACGTCGGCGGCGGCCCCAAACGCGCGGCGGCCGAAATCGCGGGCGAGCCCGGCGGCGGCGGCCTCCGCCTCCTCAAGGTGCCGGCTGGCGAGCATCACGTCGGCGCCGGCGGAGGCCAGGCCCGCGGCCATCGCCAGGCCGAGGCCGCGTGAACCGCCGGTGATGAGCGCCGTGCGGTCGTGCAGGTCGAGGAGCCGGATGCCCGGCAGCGGAGCGGAGTCGGAACTCACGGGGGGCGGGGACGCGGACCGGGGCGACGCGCGCCTCAGAAGGAGCGGCGGACGGCCACGTAGCCGAAACGCCCGCCCGGGCGCCCGACGAGGCCCTGGTTGTAGCCGACGCCCGTGTAGTCGAGGGGCGGCTCCTTGTTCAGGATGTTCTCGAGGCCGAGCGTGAGCCG
>Ga0172372_10001575_pt1 | contig 35422 bp, 33 predicted proteins | sample LakKiv5m_2_FD_114544 | JGI IMG/M metagenome (GOLD analysis project Ga0172372, IMG submission 114544) | Freshwater microbial communities from Kabuno Bay, South-Kivu, Congo - kab_092012_9.5m | ecosystem: Environmental > Aquatic > Freshwater > Lake | place: Democratic Republic of the Congo... | reverse complement strand
TGCGCCCATCATCGACTGTTTCACGGTGATCATCGCTTTTCTGCTCGCTTCGGCGGCTTTCGTTTCGATCGGGGTTTTCGAGGCGGCAGTGCCCTCCATCACACCTCAGCAGGGTCAGACGAGTCAGACCGATGTCTCGAGTCTCGATGTCATCGCGGAGGTGGGCAGGGACAAGAATATCACCCTGAGCTGGTCGGGCGTGAAGACCGGAAAACAGATCCTGAACACCAAGGACGGCACCGATCTCGAAGGATTCCGCATGGAACTGCGGACGCTCCGGGAGGGCATCGCAAAGGAAATTCCCGGCTCGCTCGAAATCCGCGCCTCCGACGAGTCGATCTATTCCGACCTGATCCTCGTGCTCGAAGCCGCCCGCCCGACCTTCCCGGCCGTGATCCTGGGAGGACTTTGATATGCATAAGACCGGAGCCGCCCCGAAAAGATCATTCCTCAAGAGACGGCCCTCCCAGAGCGGAGAAATGGCTCTTCAGATCACTTCGATGGCGGACGTATTCACGATCCTGCTGATCTTCCTTCTCAAGGGCTATGCAACGGATGCCGCCACTTTTCAGCCCGTGGCCGGCATGAAGGTGCCGGCAGCTCTCGGCTCGGCGGCAATCCAGGAGGCACTCAAAGTGGAAGTCGCCCCGGATGCCATTCTGCTCGAAGGAAAGGCGGTCGTGGCGCTGGAAGGCTTCAATGCTCGCAAGCAGGAGGACTGGAAGGCCTTGGATGAGGCCTTCTCGCAGGCCCGGGCGAAACAGGATCTGATCGCGTCGAAAAATGCGGATGTCCGAAAAAGTGCCAAACTCCTCCTCGTCGCTGACAGCAAGGCGCCCTGGCCCCTGCTGCGTGAAACGCTCCGGATCGCCCAAGCCAAGGGATATACAGAACCCCAGCTGGCGGTGGTGAAAAAGGGGGAATGAATCATGCGGGCCGTGCACCTCTCCCTCATCCTGACTCTCTGCCTCGGCGAAGCGCTGGGAGCGGAACCCCATGCAAAGGATGCGGCTACCGCGAGTCAGCTTGAACGCCAAGCCCGCACCATTGATCGGGCCGGACGCAAGTCCATGATGGTCGCCATCCAAGGTCTTGAAAAATTGATATCGGGAAAAAGCACCGGAAAAGATGAGGCCGCGGATCGGATCCTCCGATTGATCGACCTCCGGGACGAACTCGTTCAGGTGAACTTCCGCATCTCGGCAGCGGCGCAGGGGGCTGCGCGCACCACCGAAGCCAGACCCTGGCAGGACTCCTTGAAAGCACTGGATGTCCTGATATCCCGGTTTCTCGGCGAACACACGGATCATGGCGAACGCCATCGCATCAGACTCCTGCGGGCCAGAACCCTCGAAGAGCTCGCGCTCACCCAGCGCGCCCGTCTGGATTACGAGCTGCTTTTGTCCGAGCTTCAGGACGGGCCCGTTTTTTCCGCCGCGGTGCTCGCACTGGCCACCTTGGAAGCAAAAGACAATCACCATGAAGCGGCCATTCGGGCACTCAAAAGACTGGATGCCAGGACGGAGGACTCCCGTTGGTTGCTCTCCCGCTTCAAACTGGTCTGGTCCCTCCACAATCTCGGGCGCACGCCCGAGATTCAGAATGTATATCAAAACGTCCTCCTTCAAAGTCAATCCTGGAACGCCGGTCAGCAGGAGGGCGAGCAGGCCAGTGATACAAGTCTCCGGGATGCGCTCTGGTTGGACCTTGCCGTATTCGCCGCCGAAGCCATCGACCAGGGGAGCGGCTTCGGCGATCTCACGGCGCTCGACCAGCTCTTTCGCAAGCTCACCCCCGGCCAGGACCCGGGCATGGGCGAACTCCGATCCCGCATGCAGCTGCGGCTCGGGAAACTCCTCCGGAGCCAAAAAAGGGAATCCGAGCTCAACGAGTGGATCACCCTCGCGACTGCATCCGCCGAGGACCGCCGCGCACGCGAAACGCCCCGCCTCATTCAGGTCGCGCTCGAGTTCCTGCTGCAATCTTGGGCTGGCATGACTCCCGCTCGGGAACTTGCGCGCCAGGAGCAGGTCATCCGCTGGATCCATTGCCTGGCCGAACATTCCGAGTCCCTGACTCCCGCCATGGAGGAAATCCGCCAGTACCTCGGCGATATACAAGTTGCGCAACTGGCCGCGATCCGGAGCGAAGCCGACCCCATGGCTTTTGCGGAGCGGCTGTCCGATGCCCTGACGGGTCTGCTCCCGGCCGGGGATGCCCGGCGAATCGATATCAAAAAGAATCTTGCGGAATCCCTGTTCCGAGTGCGGCGATTCGACCAGGCGGAAGCGCACTATGCGGCCGCACTGGAGCAGGCCGAACACCTCGGCGCGAAAGAACGGGTCGACGATCTCTGGAATCGGCGACTGGGCGCCCGTGTCGAAGGACTGAGGAAAGACGGGAGCATTCCGAAGAAGCTCGAAGCGAAGGCAATGCAGGGTACCGATTCATTGGCAACTCCGGCCACGGTGCTCGCCCGCATCCGGGAGGCCCGAACCTGGAAAGCCCGGGATCCCGGCCTCCGTCTGGATCTGATTCGGGGAATCTATCAGGCCGGGGCGATCGCGGAAGCCCTGGAGGCCCTCGAGCAGGAACTCGAGCGGGATGCGGCAACGGATATCGCGACGGCGGCCTCCGCGCTGATCGTCGACACTTGGATCGTTTCGGGGGACTGGTCCAGGACTTCAGAAACGGCCCGCCGCCACCTCGAAATTTTCCGGGAAACCGAGAAAAATCGCGCGCACCTCCAACACCTGCGAAAAGTCGAAGCCCAGGCCTCGCTGAAAGTCCTCACTGCTCGTTTTGATTCGCTCGATTCCCGCGAAAATCCCGAAATCCGAATACTCTTCGTGGCCACGATCCAGCAATGGATCCAAAAACACCCGGACACCGACGAAGAAGCGAACGCCCGCAGTCTGCTGGCCCGCTCCTTCTGCCTGCTGGATGCGAATTCAATTCAACAGTGCGAGAAATCGATCTCCGAATGGCAGCAGTGCCTCAAAAAATCCGGTAAAGGCCGCGATCCATCACCCCTGCTTCTGCGCGCCGAGCTGGCCTTGGGACGCTGGCAGTGGGAAGAAGCGCAGAAAGACCTGAAGGAAGCGCTGTCTCTCATCAAGCAGCCGGGAGATGAGCCTGTCGCCCCCGGAAGCTCCGAACAGGTTGAAAAGAATATCTCCAAGATCCAAAGCCTGCTCGAGGGAAAATCCCTCAGTGCCGAGAAGACGGCAGCCGGAATCGCACTCCAGACCCTGGATCAGGAGCCCAACGGCGAGAAAACCTATCGAAAACGCCTGAAGGCGGTCCGGACCCTGGCACGCGAGTGGAAGAGCCTGACAGAAGAGGAGCGCCTCCCGCTGATGAAGCCATTGGCTCGGATCATCCGGGAGAAACTCCCGCTCCTGCGGACAGATATCAAGAAATTGGCGCCTCTGATCGCCTCACCCAAGTGGATCCAGTGGCGCATCGACGCCATCCGCGAATTTGAATCGCATCTTTCGACACTCGGAGAAGGCCTGCCCTTTGTTGGAATCCGGGTCGCCGTTCTGAACGAGATCGCTCTCGCATCGGCGGACTTGGAATCCGATATCGGCGCGATCAAGTTTTCCCGCGACACCACGGCCGCCGACCGGGAGGAGGTGCGGCAGGCGCTCGCACCGCTCAAGGAAGGAATGCGCTCGAAAGTCGCCGCCCTGCTTGAACAGTCCCGCGCCCTCTCGCGCGAAATGGGACTGGCGGCGGAGGGCCGTGACCTGCCGGACTGGAGCCGGATCCTGCTTCCGCAAGGACTCCCGGACGGCCTCGTCTCCCTCCTGAAAAAGATCACCGAAAACGGAAATATCCCGGGCACGAGTGCCGTCCTCGCCCAGGCCCGGCAGAAAAAGCTGATCGACGAAGCGCTCGCCATCCGGATCTATTCCATATCACTTCTCAAGGCCGGCTATCTGGCGGAGTCGCTCAAATCCTGGAAGGGGGATTCATGAAACGGATATCATCGCTGATTTTACTGACGCTCATTCTCTCGTCGCCTCCTGCTTTGATGGCAGGCGAGAGAAAAACCAAACTCGATTTCGAAGACCAACTGGTCGAAGGAGTCAACAAGAGGCCCTTGGATTCCCTGAGCTCGGTCAACGACGGCAGCGGTGCCGGCAGGAACCGCCACCTCTACCGCCGTAAAACCCGGTTCGAGTCCGAAAACCGCCGCACTCTGCAGGACTTGGCCGAGTATTCCACGCAAAGGTGAATTCAAATTCAGAACCCCGTAGGCAAGAGGGAGTCCGCCATGAGTGAACAGAACAACCAGAACCGAAGCAGGGACTTGAGAGTCGACACCTGGAGCCGGGGTGTGCGACTGGAGTCCGAAGTGCTGACCCGCGGACGGACTCAACTCCGCCTTCGTCAACGCAACGGGGATTGCCTTCTCGAAATCCGACGAAAAGGAAATCTCTACCAATTCTCAAGGCTCTCCAATGATCTCCGTGGGAAGCTCGAGCTCAAGAAAAACTACAGCGTGGAGGATCTCGCCTCGGTATCGATCCGTCTGCAGGGGCGGGAGTGGCATTTTGCCGGAATCGACACTCCGGCCTTTGATCCCGCCGCGACCCAGCCCGCTCTTCTCCGGCAAAGACGCGAAGAAAACAGCCGTTTTTTGAAAAGTCTGGGGCAGGCTGCCGCGGGGCTGGGCATGCTCGTTTTGATATCAGGACTGGCCCATCAGCTCAAATTGAAGCGGGAGGCGGAGGCGCCCGAGCTGATCCCCACAGAAGTGGCGCGCCTGATCCTGAAACCCACCCGGAAATCCGAGACGAGCGGCTCCAGTTCACGCTCGGGTAGCGGAGCGGTATCAGCCAGGGAGCTCACTCAAGCAATCCAGTCAAAAGAAGTGCAGAGTTCGTTCGCCAAACTCACCAGCCAGGCAGCCGTCTCAAGACTCCTGAAAAGTCAGAGCAGGTTTCTCTCTCAGTGGAAGCGCGAAACCGGACTCAAACCGACTGAAAATTCGGCACTATCGGGCTCCGAACTTGCCCGCAATATCGCGGGGAGTTTTGCCGGATTCAAGGGAGGCGGGACCGCCGTACAGGCTTTTGGCGGCGGAACGGGCACGGGTACCGGGGATAAAGCGGGATACGGGAACGGAGCCGGCTCCGGAGTCTCCGGTCAGGGGCAAGGGGTGGTCCGACTCGAGACCCGACTGGCACAGGTGGAGCAAGGTCTGACTGCGGACGAAGTCGGTGAAGTCATTCATCGCCACGCGGCGGAAATCCGCTATTGCTACGAAGACGCCCTGCTCAGAAACCCTTCGACCGAGGGGAAACTGCAGCTCCTCTTCAAGATATCACCGCGAGGAGTCGTGGCCTCGACAGAAGTACGCTCCTCCAATCTGGGGGACGCGCGGCTGGAGGACTGCATCATCCGCAAGCTCACCACCTGGAAGTTCCCGACCCCCAAAGGGGGAATCGAGGTCCCGGTCACCTATCCGTTTGTCTTCAAGAACCTGGAAAAAAAGCTGAGCGCGAGCCGCTGAGGATCACAAGGAGTCGACTATGAAAATCCATTCCGCCTTCCTCCTGATCATTGTGATTCCGATTCTGGTGATCGGCTCTCAAGCCCTTGCCACCGATCCTGAAGCCGAGGAGGCCGATGTGGAAGCCGTGCGTACGCGCTATTGGGCCCGCGGCGAAGAAGCGGAAATGGGCGTCGTGCAAAACCGGACTTTCTCCAAAACAGGGAAAGTGGAGCTCGGCCTGGGAGTCGGGACTCTCACCACGGATCCCTTTCTCGCCGTGAGCACCGTGGGCATGCGAGGCGCATATCACTTCAACGAGACTTTTTCCCTGGGGTTCATGCTTTGGAAAGACCTGGTGTCGCCCTCGACCGCACTCGAGACGTTCGAAGACAACCTGGGCGCAACCACGAACAACAACCCCCCGAGCGGCTACCTCGGAATCGAAGGCGCGGCGAGCCTAGCTTATGGAAAGCTCAGTCTGCTTGGACAAAAAATCATTTATTACGATCTGCACGTACTCGCCGGTGCGGGAGCGACGGATACCGAGTCCGGTATCTATTTGACCCCGCATCTGGGGATCGGACAGCAGGTTTTTCTGATGGACCGCATGTCCCTCCGCGTGGATTACCGCGCGCAGTTTTACCGAGAAACCATCGTGGAAAAAGTCATCACGCCGCGCTTGGGAGAGACCGTGGGTGAGCGCAACAATTGGAGCCACTCGATTCAACTCGGTGTGAGCCTCTATATCGGAGGTGCCCGATGACGTCCGCACTCAAAACCGTTGCAGCGGCACTGCTCGCCCTCTGCGCTTCCACCGGGATTGCAGCGGCAGACGTGAAAATATCCGCTCCGTGCACCGACGCTGAAAACTGGACCGTGTCGACGAAAAACCCGCAGGACCCGCGGCTCCAGGAGTCGGACGAGATGGATCGCCAGCTCGGGAAGCTTGCCGTTTTTTTTCCGCAAGACGCCTCGCAGGGGCCGGTCCGACTCCTGAGCGAAGCGCTCTTTGCCCGCCGTATCGCCGCAAAAAATTCCGAGCTCGCGGCTGCTGCCGACTATGCGCTCGGTCGCGCACTCGAGCGACTCGGACTCTTTCATGCTGCTCATCGGACCTATCAGAGAGCGGGAAGTGCGAAAAACCCGGAGGTGTCGCGCGCGGCGCTCGTCTGCCTCTCGGCAAGTCTTGCAAAACACCCGGCCCTGAAACTTGAAAAGCCGGAAATGATCCATGGAGCCGCCGTGAATGCGCTTCTCGGTACGACGACTGACGCTATCACCGGCAACTCGCTCGGCGAGCTGGCCCTCAGAAGCGGACTCCTCTCGAATCCGCGCAAACCCGTCTTTTCCAACCGTTGGCTCGATTCCCAACCCCACCGTTCCGCCTGGAGCGAACTTGCCCGCGGCATCGCGAAATCCCTCAATGGCGACTCGACCGCGGCCGCACGCGCCCTGGAAAGCGCCCTTGTAGCGACCAGCCCTGTCGCCCTCCCCGAAGAGTATATCAATGCGGCCCGTCTCACTTATGCGAGGACTCTCAGCTCGCTGGGCCGCCACGTCGAGGCTGAACGGCAATTGCACCTGATTTCCAAAGCCTCGAATTTTCTACCGGCAGCACTCACGGAAATTGCCTGGCAACGTTTGGACGCCGGCCGCCTGCGTGAAGCGGTCGGAGCGGCTCTGAGCTTGCAGGCCGGGACCCTCAAGCGGGTTTTTGCACCCGAATCCCTGCTGGTGTTGTCGATGGCACTCAACGAGCTCTGTCGCTACCCGGAAGCGCAACAGGCCTTGAATCTTTTCCGCAAGAATTACTCCGAAAGTGCGTCTTATCTGGAAAAAAAAGGTTTTGAAGGGTTACCGCTCGAGAACCTGGCCCTGCAGGCGCTCAAGAAAAAGAATTCGTCGGACTCAACTCAGCAACTCCGCATCCCGCGTCTGCTTGAGACCGAACTTCTCGCCTCTCCCGTATTCCAGGAGGCGCAGCGCGAGAAGAAGCTCTGGCGGGAGGAACTCGACGCAATGAACGGGATCCAGGAGCGTGCGAAGAAAGAGCAAAACGCAATCGCAGCGGAGATCGCCCGGATGAGCAAGGATATCAAGACCCGTTTGAAAGGAGGAACCCCGGACCGCGCCGCGATCCGGACGCAGCTCATCGCCCTGCGCGAACTCCTGCGGACAGAAAAGAAATTCCGTGAGAGCGCGCCCTTTGGAAAAGCCCTGATCTCCAAGCAGCGCAAGGACCATGCAACCGCTCTTGCGAGACTTGAAAAACAAGTTCAACAGGACCTGGTCGCCCGCCTGGAAGAAAAGAAGCGCCTCCTGGGGGATGTCGTCGAGCAGGCTTCGCTTGTCGAAATCGAAGTCCAGCAGGGAGGGGGCAAAGATATCATCCTGACCCACGCCCGGGGAGAACAAGGCGCCCAGGGCGCCCCCCGCGAACGGACTGCGGGAGGCAACGCATGGAACTGGGGAACACGCTCGACCGCAAGCCTCGGAGAGGGGGAAGTCTGGGAAGATGAACTGGGCGGATTCGAGGCGGATTTGGTCAGTCGGTGTGTGAAGTAATTCCTTTGAACTCAAAAGGCGACCCGGTCCCCATGTTCATCCCGCCCTCCGGCGGCCCGGCGGTTACCGCCCTTGCGCCAAGGAGGCATCAACTCCGAGCAGCCGGAACCGGGTGCCACTTCCTCCTGCTCCTTGCACCGGCCTGAACCTGCCGGACAGTAGAGTCGGAAGTGGATGTGATCATCATGATTGGGATAGGGCCGGAGGCGGCGCAAGGTCTCCACTGTGGCAGTCGGCCAGACGGATTCGGGCCCGATATCGCGCATCGACTTGCAGTAAGTGCGCTTGATCGCGGGATCGACAAACATCCTTTGCACACGGCCCGTTGCCGCAGCCGAGGCAAAAAAACTCCAATTGCGCTCAAGATCAAAATTGGGCGTGAGCCGACCGCCCTGGACGAAGGCCTCATCGAAACCCGACTCATTTTCGAGGTTCTGCTCGCGCCGATCCACCCGCAAGAACGAGGTATCCACGTCGAGTCCGTTTTGGTGGCTGGAGTGACCGGAGATATACCCTCCGCGCGGGCCCGAGAGATCACCGATCTGGATGCGTTCGCCCTCCGGATGGAGCTCAAGCACCCGGGTGCCCAAGCCAACCAGAAACGAAATCAAATCCTGTGAGCCATATCCGCGATCCCGGGACCGAAAAATCTTGAGAAAGCCGATGCCGTCGTCTTCCAGGCGGGAGGGAGACTCCAGCGATCCCTTGGCATAGAATCCAATCGCCTGCTCACCACGGGAATCATCCGCCCGAGCAGGCAAAACAGATCCAAGGACCAACAGAAGCAGAAGCGCAACACGATACATGGGCTTGATTCTCCTCTCGGCCACCGCAGTCATCACTGACACAGTCGGAATTCCAGAAAGAAGTGTGTCGCAGCCGTCAAAAATCCTCAAGTTCTGACAGCTTTTTGCCGATCCCGTCCATAAGATGAACGATTATACAAAACCCAATGTGCTCTTCTTCGGCTTGGCGATCACGATCGCGCTCTTCATCGGGATGCAGATGTTCCGCGCCAACCATGCCAAAGCAGGGTCGCATCCGGCAGCCGCAGGAATCTACCGCTGAGGGATGCCGGCGCTTCTCGCAAACCTGCGCGAATCAAAAAAAGTCCGTGATATGCATCTTGCGTTTCATACTTCCTGAAACGATCTCCACCTGATCTCCGCGTTTCTTGCCCAGCAAGGCCGATCCGAGCGGCGACTGCGGAGTGACCACCTGGACCGGCTTGCCGTCCACGGCAAGCACCAGCCCGCCGCCGGAAGGAATCACGTAGCACCAGCTTCGGACGGAGCGCTCCGCAGTGCGCGCCTCGAGCTCGATCAGGCAGGACGGTACGATTATATCATCCGGGTCTCGATGCTCCCGCCGCGGCAAAAAGCGGACCTGCACGAGCTGGCGCTCGATCTCCTGCCGGCGGGACTCGTCCGAGCCCGCGTCCAGCAGCTGATCCCGCCAATACTGTTCGATTTCACCCAGGATTTTGATCTTATCCATGCGCCACCTCGTTCATGCAAATCCGGCCCGCCATCGGCGACGCCTCCTCAAAAATGGATCCGGAGTCCGCCGCCGACAAAAGGCCCGCTGTTGCTCAAGCTCAAGGGAATGAATTCCTGTGTATCCGGGTTTTTCCAGAGTTCCGAACCGGAGCCTTCGGCCAGCGGCAGGACCACCGAAGTCAGCAGGAACCGCCAGCCGGTCTCGAGCATCAGTGAGATCCTAGGGGTGACGGAGAATACCCCGTTCAAACGTGCCGTGACCGGAAAACCAATCGTGCTCGCCACTGTCGGCAAGTCCCCGGTGAGGTCGGGAACATCCTGCGTGGCGATCCAAGTGAGCGGCGATACACCACCCAGGGCGGCAAGCCCGAGTTCAAAACTCCCACCCGTGATGATCGCAGCATTCAACCCCAACTGCAGGGGGACACTGGTCGCCGTGTAGGAGAACACGGATTCGGTCTCGGTGTCGGGAATGGTGGCGAATGCGCCCTGCCACTCGCCTCGCAAAAGCAGACCGAAACGACGCGCAAAGCGCCACTCGACTTCCGCTCCGGCCTGAAAAAACGTGCGGCTGCCTGTTGTTCCAAAGAGGATGTTCACATCGGGCTGCGCCGCGAAGTTCGCACCACCGAGAAGAGATATCATCACGCCCGTCCCGCGTTTGATCGCAGGTGCGTGCCCGGTCCGTTCCCGGGTTTCCTCCACTCTTCCCTCGTCCGGCGACTCACCCTCGGCCTGGATGACGGATGCGGATATCCAGCCCACTTTTCCGCTCGTGGTCTTGACCTTGAAGAAGCCCTCGGTGGGCTGATTGCTGACCGCGATCGGGGTGTCGTGCTCGAGCGTCTCGAGGACTTCCGCATCCCCTCGCGGCTCGGAATAGACTTTGGCATCACCCGTGATGATACGGGCGGGACGAGCGGCCGTCAGAACCAGGAAGGCCAACCCCAGAGTCGCCATTTTGAAGAATCGCCCGCTCATGCCCCTCATGAGATCACTTTCGCACGCACCGAGCCATCACTCAATCTGATATCAAGAGTGTCATCCACCCGGACGTCAGTCACACTCTTGACGACCCGCCCTTCGTGCACCGCAAGCGAGTAGCCCCGCTTGAGCACCCGGAGCGGCGAGAGTGCGTCCAACCTTCCGGACAGAACCTCGAGTTGCGAGCGTTTCTGCTGCAAGCGGACATTCATCGCCCGATCCAGCCGGGCGCGCAGATCATCGCACCGCTGGGCCTGCTCCCGGAGCCGATCCTTGGGGCTGACCAGACGGGCCGTCACTTGCTCGAGCAAGCCGCGCCGGCCCTGCAAATCGCGCCGCATCCACAGGAGCAGCCGTTCAAACGCCGTCCGGAGCGCTTCACGCGATTCGAGCCAACCCTGTGACAGGATCTCGGCCGCAGCCGAAGGGGTCGGTGCCCGCCGGTCCGCGACAAAATCCGCGATCGTGAAGTCGATCTCGTGGCCGACGGCATTGACGACCGGGAGCCGGGAGGCCGAAATCGCTCGAGCCAGGGCTTCGTCATTGAAACACCAAAGATCCTCGATGCTCCCGCCGCCGCGGGCGAGCACCACGACCTCGCCCAGTTGATATCGATTGACGGTCTCAAGACCCCGAATCAGCTGGCGTGACGCTTCTTCGCCCTGCACCAGGGCGGGCACGATGAGCACCTCGATCTGGGGCGCCCGTCGCTTGAGAACGATGAGCATATCACGTATCGCCGCCCCGCCCGGCGAAGTCACGATCGCTATCTTCTTGGGGAACCTCGGCAGTGGCCGCTTCCGGTTCTGCTCGAAGAGCCCCTCGGACAAAAGCTTCTGCTTGAGTTGTTCAAACGCGAGCTGGAGCGCGCCCGCCCCGAGCGGCTCCACCTGGTCGATGACAATCTGATATCCTCCCCGCGGCGGATAGACGGATATCTTGCCGCGGCAAAGGACCTCGAGCCCGTCCCGGAGCGTGAATCCGGGCTTTTTGCCCCGGGCACCCCAACCAAAGATGGCGGCGCTGATGGAAGCGCCCGCGTCCTTGAGCGAGAAGTAAACGTGACCGCTCGGCGCAGGCTTGTAGTTGCTGATTTCGCCGCGAATCCAGACATCGCGGAACCCCGGCTCAAGAACGCCGCGAATCCGATTCGTCAGCTCGGAAACCGATAAGTACTTTCGCTCCTCGGGCTGCACCACCGGAGGCTCGGGTTCCGGGGCGACCGGCGTCCGGGCAAATAGCGGCAACTCCTCGGAGGGAGAAGCCTTGGAGGCGGAGGTGCGACGAGGCTGCGAACGGGATGAATTCACTCGTTCACCCTAGACCGACCCTGCTGCCTTGGGCAACACCCCCGGTCAGTGCTTGCCGGTCTTTTCGGCCGGAGCCGACTTGGCCTGCCCCAGCGTGTCGGCAGCCGAAGCCGTCAGGCGCGACGTATCACCCTGCTGCGTTTCGCGCTCCACGAGCCGTCGGAAAACTCCGAACGACTTGAGGTAAGAAAGCGCTTCCCGCACCTGATAATCCTTGGCGGGCTCGAACTTGACGGGCGCAAATTCATCGTCATCCAATCCCGCATCGTCCGTCTTGGAGGTCGCCGCCCGGACCCGGCCGCCGGCCAGCTCGAGCTCCTCGACGGAGAACTGACTCTTGCCGGGAGAAGCTTCGCCCTTCTCCTGATCCTTGCCGACGATATGTCCCCGCAAGTCCTTCTCGCGCACGGGATCCGCCTTCAAACGCGCCGACTCGAGCAGTTTGGAATCGAAATCTTCGAGCAGAACATCGGGCTCCACACCTTTTTCCTGAATGCTTCTCCCGCTGGGCGTATAATAACGCGCGATCGTGAGCTTGAGTCCGAGGTCATTGCCGAGATCCATGACCGTCTGAACCGATCCCTTGCCGAATGTGGGTTGGCCCAAAATGATCGCGCGGTGATGATCCTGCAGGGCACCTGCCACGATTTCGGCCGCCGATGCCGTGCTTGAATTCACGAGGACTGCGATCGGGAAATCGACTCGGGCAACCCCTTTACGCACGCTGCGTGTTTCGGACTGCTCCTTGAGTCGCCCGATGGTCGAAACCACCTTGCCATCATTCACAAAAAGCGATGTCACTTCGACCGCCTGATCGAGCAGCCCCCCCGGATTGCCCCGAAGGTCCAGGATCAAGCCCCTGAGTTTGGTGTTCTTCTCCATCTTGGCGATCGCCGATTTGATATCGGATGAGGCATTCTCATTGAAGGTGGTGAGCCTCACGTAGCCGAAGCCGTTTTCGAGCGTTTCGAACTTGGTGGATTGAATCTTGACCGTGCCGCGTTCGAGCCTGAGTTCGCGCGGGGCTTTGAGGCCCGGTCGCCAGATGGAAAGCTTGACCTCGGAGCCCGGCTTGCCACGCATTTTCTGCACTGCTTCGGCCAACGTCATTCCGCGGGTCGAGTCACCGTCGATTTTGATCAGCCGGTCCCCGGATTTCACACCGGCCTTCCACGCGGGCGTGTCTTCGATCGGTGATACCACGGTCAGAACATCGTCCTTGACCCCGATTTCAATCCCGACTCCACCGAACTTGCCGCTCGTGTCGACTTTCATGTCCCGGTAGACTTCCGGAGTCAGGAAATTGGAGTGCGGATCGAGCGTCTCGAGCATCCCGCGGATGGCGCCGTACATGAGCTCCTTGTTCTCGGGCGAATCCACGTAGTTCTGCTCGATGATCGACAGAACCCTCTGAAAAAGCTCCAGGCTTTCATAACGCTCCTGGCGTTTGGCGCCCTTCGGAGAGGAATCCTGGGACGCGCCTTTCTGGGGCGCGGCCGCGGCGGCTTCGGCGATATCAACCGAGAGTGTGAACGACTCGTCGGCGAGCGCACGCAAAGGCGTGAGAGCGAGCATCGCAGCCGAGCCAAAAGCCAGCAGCAGTGCGAGTTGCAGGTTGGAGAATTTCATGGTTTTCCGATTGCGGTGCGAGAGCCTCATCCTTAAAGGCTAGCTTGCCTTCCGGCTGAATCGAAAGGCCTCGTGCAACGCCAGACCGGAAATATCCGTAGCCGCTCGGCAAAGGATGACCGGACTCACAGAACCTGACAGACCCATGACGCCCACTTCACCGATTCGCGGCCACGACCCAACTCATGGGATTGACCGGGAGATTGCGCGCGCGGATCTCGAAATAAAGCTCAGCGCCCGAAGCGTCACTCAGGCCCACCGACTCTCCGGCGGCGACTGCATCCCCTTCCTTCTTGGCGAGGGCGCCCAAGCGGCCGTAGAGCGAATAGAAATGTCCGCCGTGATCGACGATCGCGATCCGACCGTAACCGGGCATATCACCTGCGAAGGCGACTTTTCCGGGATGGACGACCCGAACCTCGGACGAGGCGGGGACGGAGAAATCGACGCCTTTGCGGAAAACCTGCAGGCCCGACGCCTGATCGAACGTACGTCCGAAACCTGCCACGAGCCTCGCCCCTGACACCGGAAGCGGCAGCCGCCCTTGAAGCTTTTCAAAGGCCGGAGCCGCGTCCCGCCTCGCCGCGAGAATGCCCGGGTCGCCCGACGATTGAACCGCCCGCCGTTCGATTTCAACCGAGCGCTCGAGTTCCCGCCTTGCATTGAAGTTCTGAATCAGCCGCCCCACTTCGCGCTCCGCACTCTTGAGTTTGCGGTAATTTTCGAGCTGGGTGAGGCGCTCCGCCTGCCGTTTCTCGAGCAGGTCGGCCTGAATCGAGCGATTCAATTCGAGGATTCCGCGGCGTTCTTCGAGATCGTGAAACAACCAGTCCAGCTGCGCTTTTTCCTCGGCAATCTTCTGCTCAAGCGTGCGCGCATCCTCCAGATCGATCCTGAGCGCTTCGAGCTCCCGCAGATTTCTCGACACGATATTGCCGAGCACTTTGCGTCGGGGGGCCTCGATCACTTCGCGCTCGCCCAGGTGCACGGAACGCGGCGTCTCCGCAAGCGAACGATGAATGTTCATCAGGGCCATGCGGGCCTGCCTGCGCTCGATTCCAATTTTCTCGGAGAGGTAAACTTTGCGCTGTTCGAGCTCGTTGATGGTTTTTTCGAGCTCCGCCATGCGCTGCCGCCCCATCTCGGTTTCCTGTGTCTGAAGGCGGAGCAACACACGCAAGCTCTGCAGATTGCCGCGTGCCGTTTCTTTTTCACGCAGCGAGAGGGTGAGCTGCTCTTCGAGCGACTGCACCTGCTCCCGAATCCCCTCCATGCGATCGGAAAGGGCCGGAGCCGAAGGGCTGCCGGGAAGCGCGGCCAGGGATCCTTGCGCGAAAAGCCCGCCGGCAACAAGCACGAGCAGGGAACGAAAGCACCCGGTATTTGATATCACCTTTGCCTCCCGGGCTGCAGACCCGCGTCGGCAAGTCCCTCATCCGCACCCGTGGTGTCACTGCCACCGGCGGACCAGGTGCCCGCGGATCCGGCGATCACACCGATCAGCACTCCCGCAACCAGAAGGCCCGCCGCCGCCTCGACTCCCGGAAACCTCAGCTCCTGCAGCATGGGCGAAAGACTGCGGATGTTTTTGGCGAGCCAGGAGCTCCCCGCTCCCCAACCCACGAAAGAGGCCATTCCACCGATCAGACCCACCATCGCGCCCGAAAAGAGCGCCGGTACCCTGAGGACCCACGGACCGGCCCCCCAAAGACGCAGGACCGAGAGGGCATCCCGGTGCAGGTGTGCATTCATTCGCGCCAAGTGGATCAAGCCGGTCACCAGCGCCAGCGCCAGGCCCGCCACCAGCAGCCGAACCACCCAGCGAAGCGCGCGATATGCACCGACCACATGGGCGTGCCGGTTTCGTGAAGTCTCCGCCTGTTCAATACCCTTGACCTCCTGGATGGCCGCCAGCACGCGATCGCCGAACACGCCGGAAAGCGTGATATATCTAGGTACGAGATCCCCTCCCGCTCCTACCAAGTCCTCGATCTGCCGCCGGAGCTCGGGATAGGTTTTTCCGATCCCGTCGAGGAACTGCGCCGACTGCGTGAAGCGGATATCCAAATTGCGGGAGGAGCGCGCGGGCATTGCCTTGAGAACTGCGCTGCGCACTTGCTCGAGAAGCGCCTGCTCGTCGCCCGACGGCACCTCGGGCTGGAGCCACGCCGTGATCACTTCCTCGCCTTGCAAACGATCCACGACCGGCTTGAGTCCCCGCTCCAGGAAAAACAGGAATCCGCAGAGCAGAACCAGGAAGCCCACCACGAAGGACGAAAAAAGCTGACTCATCGGAGCCATGCGCCAGGGTCGGAGTGCCAGTCGGAATAGATAAATCATTGTGATATCTCCTGATGTCCTTCTCTCAGCGTGCGGTCTGCGTGCCGCTCATGAACATGGGGTGCGCGGACTCCTCGACCGTCAGGCGTCCCTGCTTCAGGACCGCGCATTTTTTGCGGATCCGACGGACGATCTCCCGGTCATGGGTGGCCAAAAGGACGGTCGCGCCGCCCATATTGGCGCGAACAAACAGATCCATCATCGACCAGGTATGATCATGGTCCTGGGCGCCCGTGGGTTCGTCCGCGATGATCAGTTCGGGCGACCGCACGATGGCCCGGGCCATGGCGACGCGCTGGGCCTCGCCGCCCGAAAGCGTGCGTGCCAAGCGATCACGCCGCGAAGCGATCCCGAGCCGCTCGAGCGATTCGTTGATTTTTTTGCGGGCGTCCGCGCTCAGAAACCTGCTCCTTGGATTGGCGAGCGAGAGCGAGAGCGCGACATTGTCAAAAACACTCAGATCCGGGATGAGCTGCACGTTTTGCGGGACATAGCCGATCAGCCGGCGGATCGCACGCAGCGTGGAGGGTGAAACCTTTGCCAGATCGTATCCGAAGAGGGAGACACTCCCCTGCGTGGGCGAATCCTCGGTGGCGATCAAACGGAGCAGGGAGGACTTGCCGGCACCGGTCCCGCCGATCAAATAGACGAATTCGCCCTTCTTGAGTTCGAGATTGATATGATCAAGCACCCGGGCCTGACCGTGCCAGTTTTTGCAGACCGAAACGAGGTTCACCATCCTGGTGTCTCCCCTTTCAAAAAAGTGGATATGACGTTACCGGGGCGCCCGCCTTCATCTTGAGGCCGGACCCCCCCGAATTTCACGATACCATTCGGAATAAAAAAGGCGACCGGTAGCAGGGCCCCGAGTCCCGCCTCGAACGCAGCCCCCCCGGATTTACCGTCAAACTCCTGACAATCCCCCGCCACCCCCGGGCCTGCGTTTCATGCCGATTGTGGCACGGGCACATCCTGCGCAAAATGAGTCGAGTAACCCAAAAAAACAGGAGATCCAGTCCATGCAAAATCGTTCACGACGCATCGCCCTTTTCACCGTCTTGATTGTGACCCTTGCCGTGGGGTCCTCGGCACTGCTGCACGCTTGCGGCACCAATTCGGACTCGGGCGGCAGCAGCGAGTCCAGCAACCTGCTGCCCAGCGAGATCGGCACGGACGCACTCTGAGTGCGGACCGGATCACGCACCTCAGGTTTTTCAACTTCACTCCTCAATCCTAACGATATCACTATGAAAGCATCGACCAAAATCATCGCCGCCGCATTGGGTGCCTGCACCCTGATCGGAAGTGTCGCCCTCTGGCGGACCCACGCTGCATATCAACAGAAAAAGAACGCTCAAGCCAAGGAACGCGTTTTCGGAATTCTCGAATCCCTGAATCAGGACCTCTCGCTCCTGCCTCGGAACGCCCGGGCTCAGGAAGCCCCATCCGACTCCGCGGCCGCCACCGCCTGCAATGACTCTGCTTCCGCCGCGCGCGAACTCTGCAAGGCCACCAAACGGATTACCAGCATGGCGCCCTCAGGCATTTCAACAACACGCTCTGCTTTTTGAACAACGAAACAGCCTCCATTGCCGAGAACAACCTCTGCCACATGGAGCATTTCTTCGGGAAAGATGCCGAGGGCGATTCCCAGCTGGATCTGACTGCGCTCCCGCAGGAAAAAACCCGGATCAATGGAGATAAGGAGCTCACAGTCACCATCGATGCTCCCAGCGAGGCGTTCGCCACAGCGGCAGGCTATGAGTTCAAAGCAACCGTATCCGTCAACCGCAGCTCTTGGATCGTGATGTACTGGGGTGGAGCGGACAAAAGCTCCAAAGAGTTCCTGATGCAAGGAGCGGGCGGCATGAATTTTGATGAATCGGGCAGAACTCGACTCCTCTACGCCCAGTGGGACCGAACCGATTCGGAGGCCCAATTCGTGCGCATGCTTGCGACCAACTTCAACGTCTCGAGCGGATTCCTCGGTGCGACCATCAGCGGTGGAGGAGAGCGCAAAGATCAGGACCATGTCGTCTACGGCACGGCTTCCTTCAATGCGACCACCAAAGCAGTCAGCACCCACGTGGTCATGATCGAACCCCAACGTACGACGACCCCGACTGCCCTCGGGTGCTACAAAATGTTCGCTTCCGGCACCAAGGATGCGACCATCACCCTCGCCAAGACCGAAAACGCACTCATCGCTACGGGCTGCGCAACAACCGACACCAACAAGGACGCTACTGCCCTCGACTTTTTCTCGGGGACAGACTCCACCTCGACGGTCAACGGTACTCGGGGACAGACTCCACCTCGACGGTCAACGGTACGGGGAATACGACCACCGCGCCAAGCGGGTTCACGGTCACCCTGGACAAGTCCTGCAACGACCTCAAGACCGCGGGCGACACGGGCAGCGCCTTCGGAGGCGGCAACGTCACGTTCACATTCTCGCCAGCAGACGTATTCGGGAGCTGATTTCGCGGCTTAGTCGGATCAAGGTCGTATGAGAGCCGGGACTCCCCCCCAAGGGAGTTCCGGTTCTTTAATGGGCAAGTGCCGACCCGCTGCATCAGAAAATTCAATCCCGATGGCGCAACCTGCGATTGAAGTTTTGTCGGCGCCAACCTAGGTTGACATCGATTCAAAAACCCAAGGATGTCGCCATGAGCCTCACTCTTCAGACTCTTGTCCGCACAATATCGCGCTATGCCCTGCTGATCCTGGCCGCGCTTCTGAACCTCGCCCATGCCTCCGATGCTCCCGGCAAACCGGGCATCCCGCATACTTGGGCACCCGCACTCAAGCAGGCGGTCGGCACATCCTACGAATCCTCGACCTCGCCCAAGTCGCCGGTCTGGTTCACCCTCGCTCAAGGCATCCTGACGGAAAGCGCCTACCCCACCATCGATCAGCCTCAGATGGGTGATTTGCAGCTGCTCGTCACAGACGGCAAATCCCGCCTCTCCGAACAACGCCGCGATGTGATATCAGAAGTCCGATATGCCCCGCAGGGCGCGACCGTGGAAGTGCGCGGCGTGGATCGCGATGGTTGGTATTCGTTCGAACAGCAGATCGTCACCGATCCCGAATTCCCGGTCATCCGGATTCGCACCCTGTTCCGGCCCGCAAAACCGGGACTGCGCGTGCATGTGCTCTTCAAGCCCGCCCACCAGAACACGGGCGCGGATGATATCGCCTGGTCGGACTCCCAGGCTCTGCTGTCGGAGGCCAGAACCTCCACCCTGACTCCTCCTTTTCCCGTGCGCAAATTCGATCCGGCCGGAGCCGCGGTCGTGACCAGCACGGGATTCCTCCAAACTTCGGCCGGCTATGTCGGCACCAGCGACGGCTGGCAGGACCTGCAAAAAAACTTCCGTATGACCCAGCGCCACCTTCAAGCGGGCCCGGGCAACGTCGCGCTCCTCGGAGAACTCAAGCTTCCGGGACTCAGGCTTGAGTCTCCGGAACCCCTTCTGCCCGTGGCCTTTGAATTTGCCTTGGGCTTTGGCCCCGATGCCCGAACGGCGGCACAGCACGCCCGACAGTCGCTGGCAAACGCCCCTTTCGAACAGGTGCGTGAATCCTACGAGGCGGGCTGGCGCAACTGGTTCCGCTCCCTGGACTCGCAGGGACGGGCGATGCTCTCGCGCCACGAGGGCTCGCGCTTGAGCGCACTCGTCATCAAGATGCACGAGGACAAGCTGAACCGCGGAGCGATCGTGGCGTCACTCTCCAAGCCGGGCATCCCGGACTCCGACCGCGCGAGCGACTCGCTGGGCGGATATCACCTCGTGTGGCCCCGAGACTTGTATCACGCTGCCATGGGACTGCTGGCCGCAGGAGATCTCGCCACTCCACGCTCGGTGCTCGATTATCTGGTCAAAACCCAGAAAATCGACGGCTCCTGGCATCAGAACTTCTGGACCGATGGCTCCCCCTACTGGACGGGTCAGCAATTGGACGAAATCGCATTCCCCATTCTTCTCACCCATCAACTCATCAAACAGGGTGTCCTGAGGGGCGAACTCCTGAACCCCTCCATCCGCGCCCTGGTACTCAAGGCGGCCCGCTTCATCGTCAAGAACGGCCCGCGGAGCCAGCAGGACCGCTGGGAAGAAATCGGCGGTTATATTCCCTCAACTCTGGCCGCCCAGATCTCAGCCCTTGCCGCCGCCTCTCTCATACTCCCCGAGCATCCGGAATTTGCGAAGATTTCGCGCGCTTGGAACTCCCGGATCGAGGAATGGACTTTTGTGAAAACCAGCCAAACCGGGAACAACTATTACCTGCGGACCAGCCCCGGAGGGAAACCCAACGATCGCGAGGATCTGGATCTAGCCAACGGCGCCGGGCGCGCAATGGCCTCGGCCATTCTGGATGGAGGTTTTCTCGAACTCGTCCGCTTGGGCTTGCGGAGCGCTGATGACTGGCGAATCCAGTCCACCCTGCAGCTTTACGAAGACGCCGAGTATCTGGACATTGCCTCGAAAACCGATCCCGGCACCGGGGCCCGCGGCTACCGTCGATACAACCGCGACTTTTACGGCGAAAAACGAGTCGGCGGGTATTGGCCCCTCTTGGCGGGCGAGCGCGGGCACCATGCTCTTGCCAACGGAGACCTGCCGAGAGCTCGGGCCCAACTCAATCTGCTCGAGTCTCAGACACTCCCGAGCGGCATGATTCCTGAGCAGACGCGAACCGTGGCTAGCCCGGCCGACGCAGGTCTCGGAGTTGCCTGCCCGCTCGTCTGGGCGCACGCCGAGGCGCTCCGCCTCCGGCGCAGTGTTCGCGACGGCCAGGTTTTCGACCAGCCCTGAGCAGACTCGGACGGACGGACTTGGATATTCTTTCTGGTCGGCTCCAAATCTTGGGCTCATACTGATTTTCGAATGAAACCCATTTCGATCGGACTTCGGAATTGGACGCGAGTGATCGAGCAGGGACTCCGGGAGATCCGCGGGTCGTCGCCCGACCGCGCCCGCCGGGTCCTGAGTGAAATCGGGATCCGCCTCGCAGCGCTCGCACTGTGGAGCCTTTTTTTCAGGCTCGTCGCACTCACTCTCGTCGCCTCCTTATTGATATCACCCGAGACTCGCTTTGCGCAGATCAGCGATGCTTTTGCGTCCATCGAACTGATCGTGGCGGGCTTGGGAATGTTCTTGTTCGTGGCCTTGGGCCGGGCACTCCGGCCCCTCTCGCATCCCCGGCTCGACGACCTGATATCCACTTGGCGCCTCGAAAAAAAATACCTTCCCGGCCTGGCCTGGGGTGCCCTGATCGGAATCCTGTGGACGGCGTCCACGCTCCTCGGTGGAACGGCGGAGTGGGTGGGCACCAACCTCTCGTACGACGAGGCGGCCCTCACCCTGACCAACACGACCCTCCGGACTCTCGCCATCCTTGTGCTCGTGTGGTGCGACGAGCATTTCTTCCGGGTTTCGATTCAGGGGAGACTCCAACGTGCGCTGACCGCACGGTGGGCCATTCTTGCGGCCGCAGTCGCTTTCTCGACCCTCAAACTCCTGCAATTCGAACTCGGCATCTCGCAGTGGCTCACGCTCTTTCTGCTCTCGTGCAACCTCGGCGCACGGAGCATCAAGGACGGTGACTTTGGAAAAGGTGCCGGTCTCTGGAGCGGATTCCTCCTCGTCATCCACCCACTCCTCAGCCTCCCGGTGCTCGGAAATGATATTCAGGGGATCTTCATGGTCAAAAACATGACACCCGAAACATCCCTGCCTCACGCGGATCTCCACCGTTGGATATCGGGCGGGATCGGCGGACCGCTTTCGAGTCCGGTGCTTCAACTTCTGCTCGCACTGGATACGGCGATCCGATGGAGAAAGATCTTCCTTGGGGACAAATCCCGGGGCTAGACTAACGGCATGGAAACCGCCGCTCAACCAGCCATTCAAATGGGTTTTTTCGATCTGATCCTCGCCTCGGGCCCCATGGCCAAACTCGTCCTGCTTTCGCTGGTCGCGGCGTCGCTCGCCAGCTGGGGAATCATCCTGTCCAAATGGCGCACGATCCGGGAAGCGCAACTCGAGAACGCGCGGTTCGACGAGCTTTTCTGGAGCGGTCGGAATATCGAGGAGATCTACGTCAAAACCGAGGAGATCGAGAACTCGCCTGTTGCGATGGTTTTCAAGGCAGGCGTCAAAGAGCTCAAGAAATTCCCTTACTCCGACACGCAGCCGCTCGACGAGCTTGCGATCGATAATATCGCCCGCGCCCTCGCCCGCGCTTCCGGCGAGCAAGTCACCCTGCTCGAAAAACAGGTGGGATTGCTGGCCACAACCGCGAGCGCCGCACCTTTTGTGGGTCTTTTCGGAACGGTCTGGGGGATCATGAACTCCTTCCAGAGCATCGGACTGGCAGGTGGCGCCAATCTCGCCGTCGTCGCACCAGGTATATCAGAAGCCCTGATCACGACCGCCGCGGGCATCGCCGCCGCCGTACCGGCCGTGATCGGCTACAATCATTTCGCCAACTCGATCAAGCGCCAGGCCGTCAACATGGACAGCTTCACGCAGGACTTCCTCAACATCCTCCAGCGCAATGTCCTGAGCCAAGCCGCCCAGCGCGCCAGAATCAACGGAGGGCAGTGAATCATGGGCTTCGCGGTCAAGCACGGTGGAGCCGCTTCCGGCTCCCGCGCCACTCCGACGACTCTTGCCGAGATCAACGTGACGCCGCTCGTGGACGTCATGCTCGTGCTGCTCATTGTGTTCATGGTGAGCGCTCCGCTCATGCAACAGGGAGTGCAAGTGGATCTGCCAAAGACCCGTGCCGGCAGTCTCAACGAATCCCAGGACTCGCTGGTGATATCCGTCACCAAGAAGAAAGAACTCGCCATGAATGGCAAGACCATCGACCTGGGCACGCTGGGCACGCGACTGGAGGCCATCGCCGCCGCCAAGCCCGACGTCCAGGTACTGATCCAGGGGGATCAAAACGTACCCTATGGATTTGTCGCGCAGGTGATGTCCGAAGTGAAACGGGCCAAGATTCATCGGGTGGGTCTTGTCACCTCGCCGTCCGAACACCAGAAGCAATGACCGGGAGACCATGACAAGAAAATCGAGCATCCCTGGAATCGAGCACCCCCGGCAGCCGGAATCCTTCTGGTTCTCGGGCTCCATTCCCGAGCCCGTGGTGCCTGAATTCAATCGCGGTCTTCTCGCTTCCATCTCACCCGGGACCACCCAAGATATCACTCCGGAAACCGCGGGAGATCCCGCCCTGGCCGCACGTCCCTCCCTGCTGCGGAAGTTGAGCCCGCATGCCGCACCCAAACCGGTACCGGAGAGCGAGCACCGCAATCCGACTCTGGACGAGCTCGAGTCCCGAAACTCGGCACCTCTCACGGACGGAGCGTTCCGTTCGATGCTCATCCATTCCGCCCTGCTGATGCTGGTGCTGCTCAAGAGCGTTTTCCTGCCGGGAAAACCCGTCCTGATCGCCCCCGTCCTCCGGGTGGACCTCGTCGGGCTTCCCGACCATCTGGCCAAGGACCTCAAGAATATCACCGAAGCGGCGCCCGACCTCAAGGATGCCCTGAAGCAAGCCGAGGACGCGGCGCAGGAGCAGATCGAACGTGAAAAACAGGCCGCAGTCGAAGCGGCGAAGGAAAAGGCGCAGGCAGGGAGACCTGAAGAGGACGATGGCGATGCGGTCGCAATCCGGCAGCGCGAGAAGGAGCAGAAAGCGCGCAAAGAAGAAGAACGCAATCAAGCGGCTGCCGAGAAGGAGCAACGGGACAAGCTCAAGAAATCCATGGCAAAACTCAAGGCCATGAGCCGACTCGAAGCCATCAAGAACTCGGAGCGGGCCTCGATGGAAAAAACCGACGGCCTGGAAAATCGCACCGGCACCGTCATCAAAGGGAACCGCTTGAGCCCGGGCACCAGTCTGGATGGCAGTGCACGCGAGGCGGCGCAGGCCTCCTACTACGATCGCGTCCGGGACAAACTGGTCTCCAACTGGGCGCTTCCGCCTTGGTTGGCCCGCCAAAAGCATCAGGCCCAGGTGGTCATCTATATCGATTCACGCGGCCGCATCCGGGAATATCAGTTCCTCAAGGCCTCCGGAAACGATCCTTTTGACGCCGCAGTCCGCAAAACCCTTCAGGACAGTCAGCCCTTCGTTCCCCCCCCCCGGGAGCTGACGTCCGACCTCCAGAGCTCCGGAATCCTGGTGGGTTTCCCGCTCTGAAGAGCTCGAATGATATCTGAAATGGATCGACCACTGGACAAATGAACCGAGGAAGTCTACGAGGCACCCAAACTATGAAAAAGACCCTGCAGCCGATTCACTCCCGGAGTCCCCTTGCCCTTCTCGCTCGCCGCACGGGCCTGCTTACGGCAGGCATTCCGCTTCTGGTGACCCTGGCGTCGGCTTCTCCGGCGAAGTCCCAGTCCATCGAGACGTCGGGCGCCACCCCGGCGCTGAAAGCGGGTGCCCAGACTCAGGGCGGTCAAGCCTATATCCCCGTGGGCACGGCAAAGACCCGTAAAAGCATCATCGCTTTCCCGTCCCTGCGAGCCGCCGCCGAGGGACATGACGAATCCAAGACGATCTTCTCCACGGTCACTTCGGATCTGACATTCATGGATCTTTTCACTTTCCTGAGCCCGGCCGCCTTTCAAGAGGCCGCCACCGCGGGTCTTGCCCCGGGGTCCTTCCAGATGACCGACTGGTCCAAGATCGGAGCGGAGATTCTGATCAAGGGCTCGGTCACGATCGAGAAGGGTGCCCTCAAACTCGAGAGTTACGTTTACGAGACTTCCTCCGGAAAAGTGCTGCTCACCAAACGGTATGTGGCCAGTCCCGCCGACGCCCGCAAAGTGGGGCACACCCTGGCCAATGATATCATCGAAGTCGTCACCGGCACCGCCGGAATCTTCGATTCCCGGATCGCGATGTCCTGCATGAAAAAGGGCGGCATCAAGGAAATCTTCGTCATGGACTTCGACGGCTCCAACATGCGGCAGGTCACCAACCACCGCTCGACCACAATCTCGCCGGCTTGGAGTCCGGACGGGACGCGCTTGGCGTATTCGGTCTATTCCAAGCGAAGCGACAACGTGAAAAACATCGATCTTTTCGAGTTGGATTTCCGCTCGAGCACGACCAAAAAGATCTCGAACCGCAAGGGCATCAACAGCGGTGCGGCCTATCACCCGAGGAGCGGAGCGATCGCGCTGACCATGAGCTTCCTCGGAAATCCCGAAATCTTCGCATTCGATCCCCGCAAAAACACGGTCGAGCGCCTGACCTCCTCATTCGGATTTGATGTGGATCCTACTTGGAGTCCGGACGGCACCAAGCTGGCCTTCGTTTCCAATCGTTCGGGCATGCCCATGGTTTACGCCATGGACACTCAGGGGTCCAAAGTCGAGCGCCTGACCTACGCAGGCCGCTACAACGCCACTCCGACCTGGTCACCCAAAGGCGACAAGATCGCCTTCGCCGGCTGGATCGATGGTCGATTCGACATTTTTGTGATGAACGCGGACGGCACCAACATCCAGCGCCTGACCAAGAACCAGGGCAATAACGAAGATCCGCACTTCAGCCCGGACGGAAACTTCATCGTCTTCAGCTCCAATCGGGCCGGCCAGAAAAACGTCTACGTCATGAACATCGACGGTAGCTTTGTGAAGCGCCTGACCTACGAAATCGGGGACTGCGTCTCACCCAAGTGGTCGAATCTGGCCAAAAACTAAGCCCGGCCCGCGGCGCGGACGGACGATAGCGGCTCTCGCGAGCCTTTGTCACCGCGGCCGCACGGCCATTTTGAGACAGTTTTCATTCAGTCCGGATTTGTCTATGCTCAGAAGCATCGGAGAATTACAGCCGTGCTAGAATCGATCCTTTCGGTCTTCGGAAAAATCACCCACCGCAGAAATCAAGATGTGTCCGCATTGACGGAAGCCGTTGCGGACTCCTTTTTTCCGCGCCCCTCGCTCAAGAGCGCGGGCACACCCGCGGAAATCCAGGATCGACTCCGGAGTCGATATATCGACCGCCTCTTCGAGCGGGTGCGGAAAATGCGCAAGGACTTGGCGGCTCGCAACTGGGCGGCCCTCAAGCTCGAATGCCGGCAACTCGGTGCCAGCGGCGAGTCCTACGGGCTTGCCGCATTGGCCGAACAGGCACGCAAAGTCGACAGCCTCATCCCGGAGTCCGATATTTCCAAAGCGCGCATCCTCCCGGATGCCCGCGCGGAAGTAGAAATCCTGATCCAGCAGCTCGACGCTTACCTCAACACCCAAACCTGAGTCCGGGCCCGATTTTGGTGATTTCCCTGCCTGTTTTTCCGGGCTAGACTTTTCGCCTATGGCCAACTCACAAGATCGCATCGTCGTCGTCAGTGGAGCAAGAACACCATTTGTCCGCGCCCGGACCGTCTTCCAAAAAATGCCCCCCTCCGCGCTCGGCGGAGTCGCGCTGCGCGAGGCCGCTGCGCGCTCTGATATCGATCCCGCGCTCATCGAAGAATGCTACTTCGGCATTGTGAGCCCCCCGGCCGAGGGCACCAATGTCGCCCGCGAAGCGATCTTTGACTCGGGACTCCCATCGACCATCGCCGCCACCACCGTGAACCGCTATTGCGCTTCCGCCATGGAGGCCGCCGCCGGAATCGCAGCCAAGATCCAAGCGGGGCAAATCGATATCGGCCTTGCGGGCGGCGTGGAATCCATCAGCTCGATTCGCGCGCTTTTCAGCCAGCAGGCCACGGATTTCTTTCAGGACCTGGCCAAGGCCCGCACCATGGGGGACCGCCTCAAGCGGGCTGGCAAGTTCCATCCGAAAATGCTCATGCCGCTTGCTCCGGGCATCAAAGAGCCCACGACCGGACTCACCATGGGACAATCCGGCGATCTGATGGCGCGTGAATTCCGCGTCTCGCGCGAGGAACAGGACCAATTTGCAGCCGAGAGTCACCAAAAAGCCCACACGGCCTGGGAACGCGGCTTCTACAAATCCCATGTGGTCGCCGTCTCCACGCCGGACGGAAAGATCATCGATCGCGACACGGACGTGCGTTCGGACTCCACGGCTGAGAAGCTGGCCGGTCTCAAACCCGTCTTCTACCGCGACGGCACCATCACTGCCGGCAACGCGAGTCCGCTGACCGACGGAGCCTCGGCCTGCCTGCTCATGCGGGAAAGCCAGGCCCGAGCCCTCAAGCTTCCGATCCTGGGCGCGATCCGCTCGTACTCGACCAAGGCGGTCGATATCAAAAAAGAACCGCTCCTGATCGGTCCCGCCTATGCGATCCCGCACGCCCTTAAAAAGGGCGGGATCCAGTGGAAGGACCTCGATATCGTCGAAATCCACGAGGCCTTTGCCGCGCAAGTGCTCGCGACCGTCAAAGCGATCGAATCCCCCGAGTTCTGCAAGGACAAACTTGGACTCGACAAGCCGATCACCGAGCGCGTGGATCGCTCGACCCTGAACGTCAATGGAGGAAGCATCCCGCTTGGCCACCCCTTTGGTGCCACGGGCGTTCGCCTCATCCTCCAGACCCTGCATGAGCTGCGTACCCGCAAAAAGAATCTGGGCCTGATCTCGGTCTGCGCTGCCGGCGGCCTGGGTTCGGTCATGGTGGTCGAGGCCATCGACTGAGAAAAGTCGATTGCGACTCGGAATCTGAGACACACTAAACACCATTAATTGAATAAATTGACCTCATGCGGAGGCAGGATTATATCAGCCGCCGCATGAGATCTTTCACTTTCAGAATTCCGGCCGCCTTCGCCCTCGCCACTTTCATCTCCCTCTCCCCCGTCGGGATCGGCGGGGCCCGGGCCTCGCCCTGCGATCCGGCCGCGGTCTTTGCATCAGGCTTCCACGCCCACAGGACTCAGGCCGTTTGTGAATTCAAAAGCGCCATGCTGGGCGGCTACGCGCTCATCTATCAGAAGGAAAAACGCATCCGGAATGCGGATGGCACGCCTTTCCGCTCGGGTCGCCACCTCGAGAACTGCGTGCTGCGGGAGTATGCCATCGCCGACGACGAGACTCCCGAGTCCCACGTGGCCTGGCTGGACCGCATGCGGGAGTGCGGCGCGGCTTTCCAGGACTCGCACCTTGATCTCCAGTCCAATGAATATCAGCCTTATGTCAGTCTTGGAATTTCCCTCCGCGAGGCGCAGGGGCGGTTCTATATCGACCGGGTCTATCCCGCGCTGCTCTCGGACTCCCGCCAACTATCGGCCGACGAGCGGGCGCTCCTCAAGCCCGGTACCGAAATCACGGCCCTTGACGGGCAGTCCATCGACTCGGCCATGAAGGCGCTCGAGCCCCGCATCCCGGCAAGCTCGACCGCCTACCGCCGATTCGAGACGCTCGATCGCCTGACCGAACGCAATCACTCGTTTCCGATATCTTCCTCCGCCACCCTGACCGTGAGCCAAGGCCGCAACCTTCGAACGCTTGCTCTCACCTGGGCTGCCGATCTCGCAGGCAACAAGGACAAGCTCTCGGTCGCAGCACTCGAGGCGCGCGGATTCAAAGACGCCCCTTTCCTCCCGTGGCGCTCGGATTTTCCTTCAACCGATCTGCCCTCCGAAATCGGCTACTCCGACCAGGATGCAGCTGTCCCGGAGTCGGCCCTCGACCGGCTGGAAAGCTACCGTGGAGCTGACGATTACGGACCTGCCCTGCGTTTTGTAAAGGTCGATGCCAAACGCGACTCCGTAGAGAAGTCTTACTGCTACCTGCAACTCGCCTCCTTTGCCGAAGACAGGGTCCGGGGCGAGAAGGGCTGGAAGAAGGACTATTCCCAGCCCATGCGCAAATTCCTGCGGCAATGCGGCCGCAAGAAACTCCCCCTCGTGCTCGACCTCAGGACCAACCCTGGAGGCTATATCAATCTCGGATCGCAAACGCTTGCTGCCCTCACTCCCCGCAAGGAGCGCTCCCCCGTGCGCGGCACGTGGGCATATCGGGATTCCACCACCTTCCGCGAGATCCAGGACGGCTACTTTGACGGCCAGTACTGGGGGAACAACTCGCTTGAGATCACTGCACGCGAAAAATGGGATCCTCGCTCGGGCGGGTACGGCGGAAAAGTCATCGCCTTGATCACGCCCAACTGCATGAGTTCGTGCGACCGATTGGCATCGATGCTCAAGACTGCCGGTCGGGCTACGCTGCTCGGGAGCTCCACCAACGGGACGGGCGCGGGCTTCATGGACACCCTCAATCCCAACACCGGCAAACCCGCTTCCGAGTGGACCGACACCCGGGGGCTCCTCTGGGCGCAGATTCCCGATCAGCTTTTTGGAGCGGTTGCCTCGGAGGAAGTGCCCCTGACTTCGGGCAAGCCCAAAGGCCTCTTGCCTTGGTTCAAGTGGGTTCTTGCCGGAAAGCCAGAAGCCACCGAGTACCTGCCGCTCGAAGCCTGCGAATCCTGGACCCTGATTGAGAACCTCCCGACCCAGCCTGATATCCGTTTTGAACCCGCGGCCGCGGACCTCCCCCTGGGACAGGAATCGTGGATCCGGGCGATTCAATCCAATCTTGACGCCTCATGAAGCCGCAGCTTCGCTCGGTGATGGAGATGGGCTTGCAAGGCTTGTGCGGGAAGCCGTTCTCCATCCTTTACAGCTATATATACAGCAACTAACCTGATCAGACCGACTCAACACCCACGAATGGGACTTCAAGGAGGAACTCTCATGAAAGCCAAATGGTCGTTGCTGAATCTTACCTTAATCACCCTGGTTTCCGGACTTGGAGCGTGGACCAGCTCCGCTAGCGACGGACACGAGATTCTGGTGGGCTACAGAGTGAGAATCCACTCCCGCGTCTCGAATGAAGACGCGAAACGGGCGAAAAAGCACCTTGAGGAGCGATTGAAGATCACCCAAAAGGCTGCCCCGAAAATTTTCTCAGCCTTGCGTGAGAAAGTGACCTTCTGGATCACGGACTCAAAGAGCCAGACTGCAGCTGCAACCTACCATCCGTCGGCAAAATGGCTCACCGACAACAAGATGGATCCAGCCATGGCCAAGGGCATTGAAATCGTGAGCATCAGCAGCTTCGTGGAGTGGGCAAAGGATGGCGACCAACCCATGATGGTCCTGCATGAACTCACGCATGCCTACCACGACCAGGTTCTTGGCGAGAATAACAAGACCCTATCGAACGCCTATCGAAAGGCCGTGGAGAGCGGCAAATACGAAAAAGTCGACTATCGAGCCAAGAATGGCGAAAAACTTCGGGCCTACGCTTTGACCGACGAAAGGGAATACTTCGCCGAGCTCGCCGAAGCCTATTTCGGGCGCAACGATTACTTCCCGTTTGATCGGAATGACTTGAGCGGCTTTGACTCGATGGGCTTCCAAGCCGTCAAGTCCCTGCTGGGCCCCTGATTCAGGCTCAAGGGGGCTGTGGGGCTGGTTTTTGACAGGGCACCCGGACAACCAATCGAATCTTGACGCACCCCTGTAAAAAAGATATAGCCCCGGCGCCTTCCTGTAAAAACAACAGGGGGCCCCGGGGTGAATTCTTCATACCGGGAGGGCTGTAAAAAGGTTGAACACCCCATGGAACTCTCGGGAATCCCAGGAAATCAGACGGTTGCGACCTCACTGAAAAAGCAGGCCAAGCAGCTCCGACTCCTCAATGAGATCTCCGCCAAACTCCAAGGCCTGATCGGTTCGGACACCTTCTTTGCCGAGCTGGTCAACATCATCCAGAGCAGCTTCAATTACTATTCACTCCACATCTGGAGCGTCGCTCAGGATCAAAGCGCCACCCTGGAAGCCCAGGCCGGCGCCTACCGCGAACACTTGCGCATCGGACACCGCATCCGGCCGGGAGAGGGCATCACCGGTCAAACCATCCGCACCCGCAGACACTACCTGACGGGCGATGTTTCAAAAGACCCCAATTATACCAACCTCTCGGCGCCCGTGCGCACTTGCTCCGAACTCTCCGTGCCCGTCATTCACGAGGATCGTGTGGTCGCGATCCTGAACCTCGAGTCCGACGAAGCCAACGCGTTTGACGAGGACGATGTCGTGACACTTGAGGCCGTGGCCTCGCAGATCGCAGTCGCAGTCGAAAACCGCAGGCTTTTGCAGGCCACGCGCGATTTCAATCGCACGCTCCAAAGCGCAGTCGATGAAAAGACCACGGAATTGCGTCAAGCCCACGAACGGATCATGGAGCAGCAGCGGCTGCTTCAAAAAGAAAACAAAGCCCTCAAGACTCTCGTCAATCAGGACCGTCCAGGGATGGAGATCATCGGAAAAAGCCCTGCGATCAAATCGCTGCTCCAGATGGTGGACAAGATCGCTCCCACGACGGCCACAGTTTTGATTCAGGGCGAGAGCGGTACCGGCAAGGAATTGATTGCACGCAGGCTCCACCAGGTGAGCGACCGCGCCAACGCCCCTTACGTGACAGTCAACTGTGGCGCCCTCCAAGAGTCACTGCTGGAGAGCGAGCTGTTCGGGCACGAAAAGGGCTCGTTCACGGGCGCCGTGAATCAGAAAATGGGTCTCGCCGAGACCGCGGACGGCGGGACGCTGTTTTTGGATGAGATCGGCGAAATGTCGCTCACGATCCAGGCCAAGCTTTTGCGCTTCCTTCAGGAAGGCGAGTTCTACCGAATCGGCGGGAAAAAGCCCATTCGCGTCAACGTACGCGTGATCAGCGCCACCAATCGGGATCTCGAGAAGGAAGTCCGCGAGGGCCGCTTCCGCGAAGACCTGTTCTACCGCCTCAACACCATCACTTTGCGCATGCCGCCCCTCCGCAAGCGGATCGAGGACATCCCGATTCTCGTGGATTTTTTCATGAAGTCCTCGCGTTTTGGCGGGCCCAACCAGCGGATCGAGAAAGTCGACCCGCGCGTCTATGAGGTGCTCTCCAACTACGAATGGCCCGGCAACATCCGTGAACTGCAAAACACCATCGAGCGGCTCAAGATCCTGGCCGACCATAACGAGATCCGGCTTGAGGACATCCCGTTCAACATCCGCGTCCCCAAGGCGCGCACGGATCAGGGCGAAATTTCGGTCGACATGTCCCTTGAGGAAGTGGAGAAGAACCACATCCTCAAAGTGCTGACTTGGCACCACGGGAACAAGACCAAGACGGCCCACAGCCTCGGGGTCACGATAAAAACGCTTTACAATAAGCTCCACCGCTACGGTATCCTGCAGCCCGCAGCCCAAAGCGAGGCTCAGGCCGATAACGGACTCAGTTGATTTTGTTTGAATTGAAATAACTCAGGAGAAGTTGATCGCATGTCGACCAAAGTGAAAAAAGCCGCAGCAGCAGCAAAACCAGCCGCAAAAGCAGCACCCGCAAAAGGCGGCGCAAAAACAGTTGCAGCCAAGGCACCCGCCGCGAAGGCCGACCCCAAAGCCGCGAAGAAGAAAGCCGCTGCGATCGACGACGAGGACGAAGAAGATTTCGACGATGAGATCGAAGAAATGGACGACGAGGGGGAAGAGGACGAAGCCCCCGCCTCGAAGAAAAAAGCTGCTTCCGCCGGTAAGGGAAAAAAAGGAAAAGGCGACGAAGAGGACGAAGTCGCCGCGGCCCGTAAGGCCGAAGCCGAAGGCGAAGGAGAGCCGGAAGAAGATATCGACGAAGACGAGGCTGCAGCTGCAGCTGCGGGCTCGGGTGGTGGCGGCAACGCGGCTGCTCTCGCAGCCGCCGCAGGCTCGGGTGAAATGTCGGCGTCGTTCAAGAACTTCCGCCATCATCCTGATATGGAAAACTTTTACCGCTTCATCTACGACAACGACCTGCGTGTTGAAGCCTATCAGATCCTCGATGAGCTCCTGAAAGACAAGCAGGCCAAACGTGCGGGTACCCCTGGGAAACCCGGCAAGCACTGAGCACGAATCACGAGAATTCCAACGAAATGGCCCGGTATTCCGCGAGGAATCCGGGCCATTTGATTTTCAGCGGACGGAGCTCAGAGCAGTTTGGCCAGGACCTTGGGCTTGATGGTGGCGGCAGCCAGGACACCGCCCACCATGGCTCCTGTCACTCCGAGCGTGCCCACATCACAGCCCGCCATATAGAACCCCTCGAACGGGGTTGCGGGCCGGAGCTCGGGTGCCGTGAACCGGCGTGGAGTGGCCTCGAGTCCGTAGATCGCCCCGTGATGCGCCCGGATGAAATGCTGGGCCGAAAGCGGAGTCGAGAGTTCATGGTAGGTCATGAGCTTGAGGAGCTCGGGCTTGTGACGCCGGACCTGTTCAAGCACCCGCGTCTCGATATCTTTCTTGAACTCGGCATAATCCGCTTCGCGATACCCGCGCCGCGTGTGCTTCCATTTTTCAAACGCCTCCCAGGGCACAAAGGTCACCACCTCGGCAGTGTGTTTTTTCGAGGGCCCGGGCTCGTGCATCGGATCCTTGAGACTCGGGAACGACATGTACAGGATGGGTGCCTCGGCCTTGGGATCAAGGACGTTCCACTCCTTGTCATCCATGTCCCAGGTATTCATGAACCATTGGTTGGCCTTGCTCGCACCGGCTGATTCGATATCTCCCTCGAAACCGATATACATCGTGATGAACGGCGGCGACGAAGGAATGGCTGATATGGATCGGGCCCATTGGGTGTCGCGCTGAGACTCCGGAAGCAGTCCGTTCACAGTATTCTTGGCGCCTGCGGCGGAAATCACGCGCTTGGCGCGGATCTCGCGGCCATCCGCAAGCTTGACGCCTGTCGCGCGGCCGTTCTCGATGAGCACCGTCTCGACCGTGGCCCGGACGATGGTCTCTCCTCCCGCGTCCCGCACGGTTTTGAGCATGCCGCGGGCGATATTGGTCGAGCCCCCGACCGGATAGAAGCCACCTTTCATGAAGTGCACGGCCGTCATCGCGTGGATTGCAAACGAGGACTCGCTCGGGGAACTCCCGTAATAGCCCCACTGGCCAGTCACGACCGCACGGAGCTTGGGATTGGGCATGAGGCGCTCGAGCACTTGAGCCGTGGTGGTGCGCCAAGGGTCGCGAACGCCCTTGCTGGGCTTGAATCGGAGCGCAGCACGCCCCGCTTGGGCGACCCAGGAGGGGAGCACTTTGCCGGCAAAAAACAGGAGAGAATGGGGTATGACCGAAAAAACCGCGTCAAAATAGGCGGCGATCGACGCATGGTCGTCCGGGAACTTGGCTTCGAGCGCCTTGCGGAATCCCTGATAGCCACTGGGGAAGGTGATCTCGAAATTATCCGGGAAGTAAAAGGTCTCGTAAGTCTCTCCGAAGTTTTTCCACTCGACCGCACCATCCGTCAGCCAGTTCATGAGCTTTCCGGGAATATCACGCGGACCCATTTCACCCACGCAGTGCACGCCGACATCCCACTCAAAGCCCTTGCGCTTGAACACATGAGTCAGGCCCCCCGGGACATAATGCTGCTCAAGAAGCAGGCAGCGCTCGCTTTGCTTGGCGAGGGCCGCGCCACAAGCCATTCCCCCGATCCCTGTCCCGATGATGATTGCATCCCAGGGTCCGTCGGGAATCCCCTCACTCAAGAGCCGATACGGCTTATGGGGGTCATTGGGAGTAAAAACGCCGTGAGTCGGGATCGCGCTGTCTGCGGTCATGGGAGGTCCTCCAAAAAAATGGAATCATCGGGAAACGATATCCCGATGGTTCCACCCTTCTGTCACCGACCGACAGCGTTATTTAAGTCAATTTTGGTTGATCGCGGAAAGCGTTCTCAGGCCGCTTTTCTCGCGGGGTGAACACCGCCGGCCGCAGGCGCATGATCTCGGTACCCTGAGACTCCGACGTACTTGCTGTCACCAAAAGCAAGCAAGGGCAGGAATACGATCGGCACGAAGATCTGACCGACAGTGAACAAGGCCCCCTTGCCGAACGCTTTGCTGATGCCGTGCGAAACCATGACGAAAGTGACGAAATTCACAAAGGGAATGAGTAGGGTAAGCCCAAATACCGCACTCCGGCCGCCCACCTTGCTCATCACCATGAAGTTATAGATGGGAATCAAAGCAGCCCACCCCGGTTGTCCCGCTTTGGCGAATATCCGCCACTGCGCGGCAATAAAGAGAACCGCAACTAGACCGCTCACGACCATGGCACCCGTACCGATGGCTTGAACTTGAGCGAGATCTGCACTTTGTTGCATAAGGGCTTCATCCATGGGACCTGTCTCCTTTGTTTAGGGATTGCAGCCGGGGCCCGATGGGCTGTCCCGACCGGTTCGCGTTTCCTGTTACTTCCAATGTCTCATCGTCAAAAGTCCGCCATCCTTGAGCTGCGGAGTTTTCCTTAACAATTGAGCCCACCAGCGCAGCCGCACGACTCCCCGGCGAGCGGTCTCCAGGAGAAAAACCGGAGATTTTGAAGCCGGACTTGGCGCCGTCCGACCCTCTGCGATATACATCCCCACCATGAGCGCCAAGCAAAGCTTGCGACAACCAGTGAGAGAGGCCACGCTCGCCGTTTGTACGGTCGGAGTACTGCCTAGGCTCGCCCCGGGAAACACCCTTAGGTCCGGGTATCAGAACTGGCGGCTGTCCCCGCGAGGGTCCAGGCGAAGCCCAGTGCGAAACGATGCAGGCCGTAATG
>Ga0172372_10001574_pt1 | contig 35429 bp, 29 predicted proteins | sample LakKiv5m_2_FD_114544 | JGI IMG/M metagenome (GOLD analysis project Ga0172372, IMG submission 114544) | Freshwater microbial communities from Kabuno Bay, South-Kivu, Congo - kab_092012_9.5m | ecosystem: Environmental > Aquatic > Freshwater > Lake | place: Democratic Republic of the Congo... | reverse complement strand
TGCCCAACCCTTGCAAGACCAGCCGTGGGGCCAGCCGCCGGAGGTGAGCGGCCCACCCCGGCTACGCCGGGGTGGGGGTGCCGAGGGTTTTACACCACTCGAGGGGACGCCAGCGTCTTGCGCTACCCCATCGGCCAGTCGTCTCCCGCTGCCGGATCCCGGGGATCCCGGGCGGCAGTGACCCGACCGCCAGCACGGTGGCAACGTCTGCAGCAGCAGCCCGCTGGCGCGAGCTACCGCTGCAGACGCGTGAATGGTTCTTACACCCTGCTGGAGTTTGTGCTGGCGGCAGGGATGTTCGGGATACTGATGATGCTCGTGCTTCCCAGCTACCATCAGGCCCGCAAGGCGGCACTGATCAGCACGGTTGTGAAGGAACTGCTCTTCTATGGCCGTTCCTGTGCAATCATCCATGCCACCGGCATCGGTGAGCCACCTTCCCCCAGGCTGCTGCTGCCCAACCAGGGCATGGTGCGCATCCGCACAGGTTGCCAGGGTGTCAATGGCGGCGCCACGATTGAAGGCAGCTGGGGCGATGCCCGCGCTGCTGACATCACCTGCATGCAACAACGATCCACCCCTCGATCCCGCCTGGCGGTGCTGGTGATTCACAGCACAGATGCGATCGAATGCCAATTCCTGGAATGAAGGATCTCGCGGGCAGCACCAACCACGGCGGTCGGGCGGCAGCGGCAGATCAGCGTCCTCACCGCCCGGCGGAGCTGGCGTCACTCTCCGCCGTGGCCAGCTGCAGGCTGCTGCTGATCTCCTGGCTGCCGCCCTCCCGCAGCGGGAAGCGCTGGCGCAGGCGCAGCAGCAGCACCCCGGCCGCCGGTCGCCGGGCCTCGAAGCCGCCGCTGGCCAGGGCATCGAGCAGCACCCGGTTCTGGCTGCTGCCGGCGCTCAGCTCTCCCTCCAGTCCATAGGCGGGACCACAACGCATCAGCACCTGCCCCCGCCAGATCGCACTCGGTGGAGCTCCCAGCGAATACACAATCACCCCGGCCGGAGTGAGCAGCTGCAGCACGGCTGTCCGCCCCGACAGGGGGCAGGGGGAGGGCAGCGCCGGGCCATCTGCCAGTTCCAGCCGGCTCGCCTGGATCAGCTCGCGCCGGATCAGATCGAGGCTGCGGCGCTGCACCATCCGCTCGCGCTGCTGGCGCGCCAGTCGGCCACCGCTCTGGGCCTGCCAGAGCAGGGCCTGCAGCATGGTGAGGCACAGCGCCGAGCCCAGCACCACGGCCAGCAGCTGCTCCACCAGGCTGAAGCCGGCCGCGCCCGCTGCCGCCGGGCGGGATCGCCCCAGCCCTGATCTCAGCCCAGCCATGCGCCGCTCCCGCTCAGAACGTCGACTCGTTCTCCAGTTCATGCGATCACCTCGCCTCACAGGGTTCCGTCCGGCTGGCAACTCCCCTGCTGCCAACGGCCCAGCCGCACCACCCCCAGCGGCAGCGCCATCACCAGACAACGCACCAGCTCCGTGCCGGGGGCCGAGAGGCGCACCGTGCCGCCATCCAGCACCAGGCCATTGCTGCTGAAGCGCACCAGAGCGGGAAAGTTGTGCTCCATCCGCACCTCTCCCAGGTCAATCCCTTCGCCGTGCAGCGTCAGCAGGCCCGTGCAGGCCGGCAGGGAGGCATCCTGAGCCGGCTGCCATCCCTCCTGGCCGAGGCTCATGCCGCAGGGGCTGCCGCTGCGGACCGCCGCCAGCCGCCCCTGCTCCAGGCCCTGGGTCAGACGGCGGCTGGCGCTTTCCACCCGCTCCTGCGCCAGGGCCTGGCCGGCCTGGCGAAAGCTGATCAGGGCGGTCGCGCCCAGCAGCACCGCCACCACCAGCAGCTCCACCAGGCTGAATCCGTCGCTGCCGGCCAGCTGAGGCCTGCGCTCAGGACAGGCCATCGCTCCCTCCCACCGGCCGGGGCTGGGCGGCCGGCGCGGCTGGCGTCTGGGGCATCGCTGGTGCCGCCGCTGCCGTTGGTGCCACCGCTGCCGCTGGTGCCGCCGGGGCGGTGGCAGGCCCGGCGGGCAGGCACAGCCCCAGGGCGGCGGCGCGATAGAGCCGTTGCCGCCGCAGCGAACTCCCCTCAATGCTCAGCTCCACCAGCAGGCCCTCCTCCAGGCCCAGGGCCATGATCTGCCGCTGCACCCCGGCCGCGGCCGGCGGGGCTGTCAGCAGGCTGCGCAGCGGCTCAGGCCCCGGGCCGCACGGGGGCAGCGCCTGCACCTGGCGGGGCTGCTGGCGCAAATGCGCCTCCAGCGCCACCAGTTCTCCCTCCAGGCGTTCGGCCTGCTGCTGGCGCTGTTGCTGCCGCTGCGCATCCAGGCAGAGCCGACCCCAGAGCTGCAGGCAGGATGCGGCGCTGCACGAGAACAGCACGGTGGCCAGCATCACTTCGATCAGATTCATGGCCGCCCTCCTCGCTGCCCCAGGGGCAGCAGGGCCGTCACCCGCAGCGGCGAACCGGTGAGCCGCACGGCGAAGCCGCTGACCAGGGCCGGACTGCCGGCACCGGCGGGCAGGGCCAGCTCCAGATCCACGACCTGGTGGGAGGGATCCGGGGACATCTGGGGCTGCCAGCGCCGCAGCCGCCAGGGCGAACCGAGCACCTCGCCCTCGGCAAGCCGGCTGAGCTGCTGCTGCGTGACGCAGCCGGCGCTCGACCACTGCTCGCGCGCCAGCCCCAGCAGGCAGGCGTGCTGCAGCTGGATCGTCCCCACCAGCATCTGGGCGGCGGAGGCCAGCCGATCCTCCGCCTGCTCCAGCCGGCGCTGGCCTTCTGCCTGCAGGCGTTCCTGCAGGGTCAGCGATTGCAACGACAGGCCGCCCACCAGGAACAGCAGCGAGGTCAGCGAGGCCATCGGCATCAGGAAGCCCGCCTGGGGCCGACACCGACCGGGAAACGGCCTGCTGCCGGGCAAGCGAGCGCCGATCGCAGCGGGGAACGGGGATCTCATCGCAGGCACACACAAGCGGCGATGCCTCCAGCATTCCCGGCTCCGGACCGGGCCACCTCCACATCGCGAGCTCGATCGGCAGCGGCGGCGGCACAACGGATTGCCGCAGGATCTCCGGCCCTGATCGAGGCCTGAATCTGGGCGGGAGCGCGGCCTGCCGGCCTTTGCGGCCCGATTGTCAGCCCGCCCTGCGGCTCCGCAGCGGGCCCGCTCCGCGTCGCGAGCTCGCTGGGTGGTGGCGGTGCCGTCCCCGGCGCCGCGGTCCGGGGCGGCCCGGGCGCCGCGAGGGAGGGCGGGCCGCCGCCGCCGCCGCCGCCGCCGCCGCTCAGACGCCGACGGGCCGGGGCTGCAGCAGAGCCTCGATCGCCTGGAGGAACTCGCTGCGCTGCTTCACTCCTCGCCACTGCTGACGCAACTCCCTGGCCAGGAACAGCTGCACGGTGGGGGTGCCGCTGACACCGGCCTGGACGGCGATCTCCTGCTCGGCCTCGATGTCGATCTCCACAGCCTGGGCCCGGCCGCCGAGCTGCTCCAGCACCCGCTTGAGCTGGGGTTTGAGCACATGGCAGGGACCGCAGCTGGGGGAGGTGTACACCACCAGCAGAGGGCGCTCACTTTCGTGGTACAGGCGACGCAGGGCATAGGAGCCCTTCTGCCAGAGGGCATCGGCAACGAAGCTGGCCGCATCGCTGGTGGCGGTGGGCGTCGGCGTGCCCACCTCGGCGGGATCGACCGGATCGTGGCTCACGGTCACCGCCAGGCCCTGTTCGCTCAGCCAGCGCTCCGCCGCCAGGGCGGCCTGGCAGCCGCTGCCGGCGGCCGTGATGCCCTGGCGCCACTCGGCGTCGGCCACATCTCCGGCGGCGAACACACCGGCCAGCTCGGTTTCCGGTCGGCCGGGGCGGGTGATCAGATAACCGCGCGGATCGAGCGGCAGCTGCCCCTGCACCAGGCGGGTGTTGGGGGTATGGCCGATGGCGTAGAACAGGCCGCGCACGGCGAGATCACGGCTGCTGCCATCGCGTCGATCGCGGATGCGGAGGCCGCTGAGCCAGTCGTCCTGCCCGAGCGCATCGACCACCTCGCTGTGCCAGTGCACGGTGATCGAAGCGTTGGCCAGCACCCGATCGGCCATGGCGGCGCTGGCGCGCAGGCGTTCACCGCGCACGAGCAGATGCACGTGGCTGCCGTATTTGGTGAGATAGACGGCCTCCTCGCAGGCCGAATCACCACCACCTACCACCGCCAGCTGTGCGTTGCGGAACTGAGGGGTGGCGCCATCGCAGATGGCGCAGGCGCTGATGCCGCGGCTCCAGAAACGCGCCTCCGAGGGCAGATCGAGGCGATTGGCGCTGGCGCCGGTGGCCAGGATCACGGCCTGGGCCTCGATGCTGCGGCCGTCGGCGCGGATGCGGAAGGGCCGGCTGGACAGATCGAGATCCTCGGCATCGGCCTCCACCAGCCGGGTGCCCCAGCGCAGGGCCTGGGCGCGGCAGCGATCCATCAGGTCGGGACCGAGGATGCCATCGGGGAAGCCCGGGAAGTTCTCCACATGGGTGGTGGTCATCAGCTGGCCACCCGGGATGCCGCCCTCCTGGAAACCCGTGATCAGCAGCGGGCTGAGGTTGGCGCGGGCGGCATAGATGGCCGCCGTGTAGCCGGCGGGCCCGGAACCGATGATCACCAGGTTTTCGATCGCGGTGCCCTCGGCCGGCTCAGGGGCATCCACCCCGGTGGCAGGGGCACCCGAGCGGCCGCCGATCTCGGCCTCGGTCATGGCTTCTGCGGAATGACTACGGGTTTGGACCCTAGGGGATCGGAGCCCGGGGCGGCGGCCAGCGCAAGGCAGGGCCGCCGCCCCGGGCGCAGCGGGGCGCCACAACGGCCGAGCTGACCGCCACAACAGCCGAGCGGGCCGCAGCCATCGATCCGGCGGCCAGGGGTTGCGGATCTGCAGATTTGCTTTAGATTTCCAGAAGTCCGTCCGTTTCCGGCCTCCTCCCCTGCTCCAGCCACCGGGCCAGATCGCGAGGCACCATCAGCACCGATGCCTGCAGTTCACGGGGGTGGTCCTCCAGGCACAGCAACCATTCGCGGAACTCCTCATTCAAGGCGAAGCTGTCCTCGTACAGCTCGCGTCCGTCGAGGGCGGCCCGACGCGATACGGCCCAGCAGACCGCCACGGTCAGGCGGCGATGCACGGCGGCGGTGAGCCAGCCGTCCGGCGATGCCTCACCGGAATCGGTCCGCCCGGGCGGGGATGTCCCGGAGAGGGCATCGTGATCCTGAAGCCCGTCGTCTGGCAGCGTCATGGCTTCATCGCAAATGGAGTTGGATCACGTTGGCCGCTGCGTTGGCAGCTGGGTGTGTTGGTTGACACACCTTTGCATAACCCCTGACCGTGACCCGCTGGCGCAGGCGGCCGCGATCAGGCGCTGCGGCCCAGGAAACCCGGTGGGTGCGGCCCGCGCAGACGCAGGGTCTCCCCGGCGACATCAGCCAGTGCCCGCAAGGGAAGTGCAGCATGAGCAGCGCCGGCGGACAGCGGCTCCCCAGTGATCTCGGCCGTTGGCAACCGGATGGGGCAGGGCTCGCTGATCGACCCGTTGCGGGCGTAGCGGATCAACAGCGGATCAGCGGGAGCAAACACATACGACGGCTGCCAGCGACAGGTGATGCACCTCAGGCGACGGCGCCGCCGCAGCGCGGCCACTCAGGCCCAGATCGAAGCAGGGAACAGGCGGGGGCGATGCTGAGCGGATCGGGGCCGTTGAGTAAGACTTCTCATGGGCCCGGGCCCGACCGTGCCTAGGTTGCGGCCATCCAGCCCCGGGACTCCGGACCCGCCATCACCATGGGCTCCCTCCCCGAACCCCCTGCCGGCACCGCTGCGCTGCGCGCCCATCTGGAGCGCTGCCTGCAGCAGGACTGCGACATCGATCCGATGATCCTCCGCATGCGTCTGCTGCGCCGGCTCGGCGCCCTGCTGCAGGCCGATTGCCTGGAGCAGGAACTGCAGCCCCTGTTCTGACATCCGCCCGCCACAACGCGGCCACCACCCGCTGCGGGCCTCGCCGCCACCGGGCACCGGTCACCGCCGCTGGTATTGCCGCTGGTATTGCCGCTGCTGCTGGCACTGCCACCACAGCCACAGCCACTGCTGCTGCTACTGCAGCCACTGCCACCAACCGCTGCGGGCCTCGCCGCCACCGGTCACCGGTCACCGCCGCTGCTGCCACTGCCGCCGGCCACGGTTGCAACGGCTGGCCTGTGGCTGCCATCTGGGCCTGACCGCGAAGCGGCCCCGCCGGGGCCGGGGGGATGGAGTCCGGCGAATCCGATCACCACGGTCGGTGGCTGTGGCGACAGCTGCTGGGCCGCGGCCTCCAGGAACGCCACCAGGATCGTGATCAGCAGGATGTAGTTGCGCAGGGCGGCCTCCACAGGGGGATCACCGCCGGGGCTGGCCTTGCCGAGCACCGATTCCAGCGGCGCCCAGAGGGGATTGCGGCGGGCCTCCTGATACGCCTGATCCAACCGGCCGGCATGGGCCGCATCGGCGAGCGAGGCCGAATCACTGGAGTGGGCGAAGGCATTGCGCAGCCGTCGCAGGGTGTGCAATGCCCGCTCCACCGCGGTTTCGATCAGCCCGAGGCGGTGGGCCAGGCCAATCCGCGCCCCGAACGATCCCAGCGGGCGATCGGCCTGGAACAGCGAATCGCTGCGGCCGGCCGGCGGCAGCAACACCGCCTGCAGCAGCCGCTCCAGGGCTGCATCCACCCGGGCGACGCCCACCAGCACCGCGCCACGGCCGCGCTCCTGCAGCATCTGCAGCGCGATGCGACGGGCGGCGGCAGCGGCCGACAGATCCGGCGACGGATCTGGACCTCCAGCAGGGGCGGCGCAATCCAGCCGGGCCATGGCAGCCGATACTCCCTCTCCGTCAGTCTGGCTTCGAGCGGGCCCGTTGCCGGCAGGCATCGGCGGCCCGACGCATCGGCTGCGCTGCCCAGCGAAGTCGCGCCTGCATCCGCTGGGCCGCGGGCCACCAGCCCCGCGGTGCTGAGCGGGGCCGCTTGCCAGTGCCGGTTGCGTTGCGCCAGTCGTGGGCGACACGGGCACGACAGCTGCCTGCAGCGCCTGGGGCGCTGCAGGCAGCGGGTTGCCCCCTGCGCTGCGGCCGCAATCCTCGCGCCGAGTTTGGATCAGCGCCGCGGTGCTGAGGCCTGCCAGCGATCGGTTCGACAGCCGCGGCGGCCGCACAGCGCCGGGCACAGCGCCCAGCACCGCTGAGGCTGACGCTGAGGCTGGGCTCGGCTGTGGGAGCGCTGCGTTCAGGCCGGCAGCGGCCAGGGATTGAGGCCCAGATCGGCGCCGATGCGGTGGGCGCAGGCGAAGCCGCTGAAGGCCACGGCATTGAGCCCCTGGCCGGGGAAGCAGGAATCCCCGACGCAGTAGAGGCCGCGCACGCCGGTGCGGTTGAACGGCATCGGCAGCAGGCCGGGCAGGCGCAGGGCCGGGATCGGGCCGTAGCTGCCGCCCATGCGGCCGAGGAAGCGGCGATGGCTGCGCGGGGTGCCCACCTCACGGTGGCGGATGGCGCCGGCCAGGCCCGGCAGGATCGCCTCAAGACGCTGGATCAGCCGGTCGGCATCGGCCTCTTTCTTCTGCCGGTACTGCGCCGGGGAGAGGTGCTTCCAGGCCTCGATGTCGCTGGGGGTGAAGGTGTGCAGGATGTGGCGGCCTGGTGGCGCCAGGGAGGGATCGAGCAGCGTCGGCATCGACACGAACACCACCCCCTGTTCGGCCTCCATGTCCTGCCAGCGTTCCAGCAGCAGGTGATGGCAGTGGAAGGCCTCGGGCACCACGGCCGCCTCGATGCCCAGGTGCAGCGACAGGAAGGAGGGGGAGGGGCGGTAGCGGCGCCGCCAGCTGCGCTCGGCGGCGGGGGTGTGCTCGGCCGGCACCAGCGGATGGGCCACGGCCCCCTCGCGGCCGGGATCGCCGGCGAAGGTATCCCAGCGGGTGGCATTGCTGACGACGCGACGGGCGCGGATCGATTCCCCATCGGCCAGCCTCACGCCCACGGCCCGCGGCCCCCCCGCTGCTGGTTCGATCAGCACATCGGTGACGCGCGCCCTGTAACGGATGGCGCCGCCCCGGGCCTCCAGGCCCGCCACCAGCTTCTCGGCGATCACACCGACACCGCCGCGGGGATAATTGATGCCGCCGGCATGGCGATCGGAAAACACCATGCCGGCATTGATCATCGGTGTGCGATCGGCCGGCATCACGCTCCAGCAGAAGCACTCCATGTCGATGAAGCTGAGCAGTTGTGGATCACGGATGTGGGCCCGGGCCACATCGCCCACATTGAAGGGCAGCCAGCGGGCCAGCCCCAGGCAGGCCAGCGGCGCCTTGAAGAACACCTTGGCCAGATAGGCGGGATCCTCAAGCGACAGCAGCGGCATCGCATCGAGGCAGCGGAACACCTGCCAGCAGGTGTCGTAGAAGGCGCGGATGCCCTTGGCCTCGTGCGGGAACAGGGCCGTGAGATCGGCGAGAAAACGCTCGTAGTCGCGATCCACGGCCACATGCAGGCCGCCGGGCAGGTGGTAGGCGAGCTGGACCGGATCGGGGATGGTGGCGCAGCGCTGGCCTACATCGGCGAGGGCACGGGTGAGCAAATTGGTGTGACCCCTGTCGCCGAACCCGAAGATCATCGAGGCGCCCACATCAAAGGTGTAGCCCTCACGCCGGAAGCTGCCGCCGCTGCCACCCGGGATCAGGTAGCGCTCCAGCACCAGCACCTTCGCCCCCTTGGCGGCCAGCTGGCTGGCGGTCACCAGGCCGCCGATGCCGCTGCCGATCACGATCACATCCCAGGCATTGGCGCAGGCGAGGCTGGTGGACACCGGAGCGGCGAGGCGGCTGCGCCGACCCTAGGGGTTCAGCGCCGCAGCAGTTCCGCGCCGAACCCCGGCAGTGGCCCGCAATCGTGGGGCCGCCCTACAGGCAGACATCCTCGTTCGGATAGATCACCCGGGCGCTGCGGCGGCGGCCGTAGAGCGCCGAAAGCAGCAGGATCACCCCCAGGCGTCCCGTGAACATGCCCACCATCAGCACCAGCTGCCCCCAGCGGTTGAGGTTGGCGGTCACGCCCACATCCAGGCCCACGGTGCCGAAGGCCGAGACGCAGGTGAACAGCTTCTCCAGGAAGCTGAAGGTCTGGCGCCCGGGCAGGGAGCCGGCGGTGGGGCCGATTCCCAGCAGCAGGGCCATCGCCACCACGAACAGAACCGAGGCCAGCGTCACCCCCACCGCCCGCAGCACCGTGGTGTCGGGCAGCTGCCGGCGCCGCACCCGCACATGGTCGCGGCCCTCCAGGGTGGAGCGTGTGGCCGCCATCAGGATCGCGAAGGTGGTGGTCTTGATGCCGCCGCCGGTACCGCCCGGGCTGGCGCCGATGAACATCAGCACGATCATCAGCAGCATGCCCGCATCCGAGAGGCTCGCCAGCGACAAAGGAATCGTGTTGAAGCCGGCGGTGCGGGTAGTGATCGAGTGGAACAGGGTGATGCGCAGCTGCTGCCCGAGGTTCAGGCCCGCCAGTGCGGTGCTGTCGTAGCCGAAGTTCTCGGTGATCAGCAGCCCGATCGCACCGACCAGGATCAACAGCAACGTGGTGCGCACCACCAGGCGCGTGTGCAGGTTGAGACGCGGCAGCCGCAGCAGCTGCTGGCGATGGCGCCACAGATCCTGGGTCACCCGCCAGCCGATGCCGCCGATCACGATCATCGCCGCAATCACAACATTGACGATGCTGTTGTCGCGGTAGTCCTCCAGGTTGGTCCTCCACAGCCCGAAGCCGGCGTTGTTGTAGGCGCTGATGCAATGGAACAGCGAGGCCCACAGGCGCCGGCCCGGATCGCTGATGTCCGTGAAGCCGAACAGGAACAGCACCGCGGCGCCGAGGCCCATCACCCAGGCGGCGGTGATCAGGATCGAATGAAACGTGGGGCCGATGCCGCCCACCCCGAATTCATCCAGGGCACGGCCCTTGTCGAGGCGGTGGCGCAGGCCGGAGCGGCCCTGCACGAACCCCTGCAGAAAGGTGGTGATCGCCATCAACCCCAGCCCACCGGTGATGATCAGGCCGGCCAGCACGATCTGGCCGATCAGGGTCAGATCCTGGCCGACATCGATGATCGTGAGGCCTGTCACCGTGATCGCGGAGGTGACGGTGAACAGCGACTGCCACAGCCCGACGCTGTCGCTGGAGCAGAGCGGCGAGGCCAGCAGCAGCGTGCCCAGGGCGATCACCAGCAGGCCGGTGACGATCGTGAACTGCGGCACCGTCAGCTGGCGGCGCCAGTGCTGCAGGCGGGAGAGCGTCGAGGCGCCGGGCGGCGGGGAATCGGCCATCCCACGGGGGTGTGCGGTCGCCCCAGTCTGCGGCGTGCGCGCCCTGTCGCGCAGCAGGGGCCACCCCTAAGGTGCCGGCACTGCTGCCATGCGCCTGAGGTGAACGGTCCCGCCCCGATCGAAGCGGCCGCCTGGCACGCCCTGACCGCGGAAGATTGCCTGATCCGCCTGCAGAGCGAGGCGCAGGGTCTGAGCAGCGCCGCCGCCGCCGTACGCCTCGCCGCGGGCGGCGCCAACCGGATCGAGATCAAGGAGGGCCGCAGCAGCTGGCAGATCCTCTGGGATCAGTTCAGCAACGTGATGTTGATCATGCTGCTGGCCGTGGCGGTGGTCTCGGCGGCGGTGTCGCTGCACCAGCGCGAATTTCCCAAAGATGCCATCGCTATCCTGGTGATCGTGGTGCTCAATGGCCTGCTGGGCTACCTGCAGGAGAGCCGGGCCCAGAAGGCGCTGCTGGCGCTGCGGGATATGTCGCAGCCGCAGGTGCAGGTGCGCCGCGATGGCCACTGGCAGCGACTGGCGAGCGAGGAGCTGGTGCCGGGCGATCTGATCCGCCTCGAGGCCGGCGATCGCGTACCGGCCGATGCCCGCCTGCTCGAGGTCGCTGAGCTGGCGGTGCGGGAGGCGGCGCTCACCGGCGAGGCCGAGGCGGTGTTCAAGCAGGCGGAGCTGCTGCTGGAGCCGGCCACGCCGGTGCTGGAACGCCAGAACTGCCTGTTCCAGGGCACGGAGGTGGTGCGCGGTCGAGGGGTGGCGCTGGTCACCGCCACCGGCATGGCCACCGAGCTGGGCCAGATCGCCGCCTTGATCAACACCGCCGGTGGCGAGGAGACACCGCTGCAGCAGCGGCTCGATGGCCTGGCCAGGGTGCTGGTCAGCGGCGCCCTGGGCCTGGTGGCGGTGGTGGTGGTGCTGGGGCTGCTGCTGAAGCAGGACCCGCTCAACCTGCTGGAGGTATCGCTGTCGATGGCGGTGGCGATCGTGCCGGAGGGCCTGCCGGCCGTGATCACGGTCACCCTGGCGATCGGCACCCAGCGGATGGTGCGCCGCGCCGCCCTGATCCGCCGCCTGCCGGCGGTGGAGGGGCTCGGCTCGGTGACCGTGATCTGCTCCGACAAGACCGGCACGCTCACCCAGAACCGTCAGGTGGTGCAGGAACTGCGCCTCGGTACCGTCCGCATCGCCGTGGACGGCCATGGCTACATCCCCAGCGGTGATTTCCGCCAGGCGAGCCTCGCCGGCCCCGCCGATGCCGCCCCCGGCTGCCCCGAGGGTGCCCTGCGGCTGCTGCTGCGGGCCGGTGTGCTGTGCAGCGATGCCGAGCTGCGGCAGACCGCCGACGGCGGCTGGGAGGTGCTGGGGGATCCCACCGAGGGTGCCCTGTCGGTGGTGGCGCAGAAGGCGGACATCGATGACTTTGAACTGCGCAGCCACTACCTGCGGGCGGCTGAGATTCCGTTCAGCTCCGAACGCCAGCTGATGGCGGTGTGGATCGAGGATCCCCGCGCCGAGCTGCAGGCGCCACTGGCGGCGGCGGCGGCCGGTTCGTCGCGGCTGCTGATCAGCAAGGGGGCGCCGGAGGTGATCATCGCCAGCTGCGACCGCTGGATCGACGGTTCCGGGGTGGTCGCCCTGAGCGCGGATCAGCGCGACTGGTGGCTGGAGCAGGCCCGCCAGCTGGCGGCCGCCGGTCTGCGGGTGCTGGCCTTCGCCTGTGCGCCCCATCACCCCAGCCCGGAGCGGGAGCTGCAGCAGCTGGTGCTGCTGGGCTTGATGGCCCAGCTCGACCCGGCCCGCCCGGAGGTGAGCCAGGCGGTGGCCACCTGCCGCCAGGCCGGCATCCGGCCGGTGATGATCACCGGCGACCATCCGCTCACCGCCCGGGCGATCGGCACCGCCATCGGCCTCACCGATGCCGAGGGTGAAGTGGTGCTCGGCCGTGAGCTGGAGCAATGCGATGACCAGCAGCTGCGCCAGGTGGTGGCGCGCTGCAGCGTCTATGCCCGGGTGCCACCCGAACAGAAGCTGCGCATCGTCAAGGCGCTGCAGGCCAATGGCCAGGTGGTGGCGATGACCGGCGATGGCGTCAATGATGCGCCGGCGCTCAAGCAGGCCCACATCGGGGTGGCGATGGGCATCACCGGCACCGAGGTGAGCAAGGAGGCCGCCGACATGGTGCTGCTCGATGACAACTTCGCCACGATCGTCAATGCCGTCGAGGAGGGGCGGCTGGTGTATGCCAACATCCGCCGCTTCGTCAAATACATCCTCGGCAGCAATGTCGGTGAGCTGATCACGATCGCCGCCGCCCCGCTGCTGGGGCTGAGCGGCGTACCGCTGACGCCGCTGCAGATCCTGTGGATGAATCTGGTCACCGATGGGGTGCCGGCCCTGGCGCTGGCGCTGGAGCCCGGCGAGGCGGGCCTGATGCAGCGGGATCCGGCCCGTCCCGGCGAATCGATCTTCGCTCGCGGCATCGGCGCCTACATCCTGCGCATCGGCCTGGTGTTCGGGCTGTTCACCATCGCCCTGATGGTCTGGGCGTACAACAGCCAGTCGGATCGCGGCCCCTGGCGCACGATGGTGTTCACCACCCTCTGCCTGGCGCAGATGGGCCATGCCCTTTCCGCCCGCAGTGATCTGCCCCTGCTGCGCCTCAACCCCCTCTCCAATCCCTGGCTGCTGTGGGCGGTGGTGCTGACCAGCGTGCTGCAGCTGGCTCTGCTCTACATCCCGCCCCTGGCGGCCTTTTTCGGCACCGTTCCGCTCCAGGCCGGCGAACTGCTGGCCTGCATCGGCGTGAGCCTGCTGTTCTTCCTGTATCTGGAGCTGGACAAGCTGCGCCTGCTCTGGAACCGCAGCCGCCACAGCCACAGCTGAGTCGCAGCCGCGGCAGGCCCGCGGCCCAGGCCGTCACAGGCCGGGCTCAGGGCTTCGGGGCTTCAGGGTGACCGGGCGACCGGGCTTCAGGTCGGGCGACCACGGTCCGGGGCCGGGGCGGTGGGCGCACAGCGGCTCAGGTCGCAGCTGGGGAGCGGCTGCAGCAGGGCGCGCTGGCGCGACTGTTCCGTCTCCAGCTGGCGTGGATTGGTGAGAAAGAACAGCAGCGCGAAGAAGCCGCCCATGCTCAGCAGCAGCAGGCCGGAGAGCCAGGGGTCGAGCGACGGGCCCTCCGGCAGCCGTTGCGCCGGGCTGCCGCAGTTGGTGCAGACCAGCCGCACCGGCCGATGGCCCACCTTGCTCAGCATCCGTCCACCGCAGCGTTCGCAGGTCATCGTCACCGTTGCCAGAGCCGAGCACTGTCGCAGCTCCGGCTGCCCTTTCCCGCCACAACCGTAACCATGTCGAACCGTGCTCGCTCCGGCCGCCGGCCAAGGCAGCGGAGCCCCTTCATTCCTTAGTGTGCGCCGTCAACGGCTGGATTTCCGGCCCCAGTCCCCGCCGCCATGACCCTGCTCCCGGCCCAGACGGCCTGGCTCGTACCGCTCTATCCACTGCTGGCGTCGCTGCTGTCGCTGCTGTGGTCGCCGGGCCTGATCTCGCGCACGGGGCCGCGCCCCTGCGGTTACATCAACCTGCTGATGGGCGGTGTGGCCTTCCTGCACAGCGCCGCCGCCCTGGTCGCCCTGCACTCCAATTCCGGCGCCGGTTCCTCGGCGATCTATCGCCCGCTCACCTTCGGCTGGGACTGGCTGCAGACCGCCGGCCTACGCATCGGCTTCGATGGCCTGATCACCGAGCCGGCCCTGGTGGCGATGACCGTGATCACCGGCCTGCATGTGCTGGTGCAGATCTACTCGATCGCCTATCTGGAGATGGACTGGGGCTGGCCTCGCTTCTTCGGGTCGCTCAGCTTCTTCGAGGCCGGCCTCTGCGCCCTGGTGCTGACCGACTCGCTGTTCTTCAGCTACGTGATCCTGGAACTGCTGACGCTCGGTACCTATCTGATCGTCGGCACCTGGTACAACCAGCCCCTGGTGGTGAAGGGAGCCCGTGATGCCTTTCTCACCAAGCGGATCGGCGACCTGGTGCTGCTCGCCGGCGTGATCGCCCTGCTGCCGATCACCGGCACCTGGAACTTCCATGGCCTGCAGGCCTGGGCCGCCGACCAGGCGAACAACCACATCCCCCTGCCGGCTGGCTTTGCGCTGATCGTGCTGGCCCTGATCGCCGGACCGATGGGCAAGTGCGCCCAGATCCCGCTGCACCTCTGGCTGGATGAGGCGATGGAAAGCCCCCTGCCCTCCACCGTGCTGCGCAACTCGGTGGTGGTGGCCGGCGGCGCCTGGGTGCTGCTGCGGCTGCTGCCGCTGCTGGAGCTGGTGCCTCTGGCCCAGACCGTGCTCGTGATCGTCGGCGGCACCACGGCGTTGGTCGGTGCCCTGATCGCCCTGGCCCAGATCGATGTCAAGCGGGCCCTGTCGTTCCTGGTCAGCAGCTGGATGGGTCTGGTGTTCGTGGCGGTGGGTCTGGGGGGCACCGCTGTGGCCGATCACCTGATCCTGGTCTACCCCCTGCCGATGGCATTGATGTTGATGTCGATCGGCTCGATCGTGCTCACCAACATCACCCAGGATCTCACCCAGATGGGCGGCCTGTGGAGCAAGCGACCGCTGATGGGCCTGGCCTTCCTCAGCGGTGCCGCCGGCCTGATGGCTCTGCCGCCGTTCGGGGGGTTTGCGGCCCTGCGCGAACTGCTCGGCCTGATCGCCGCCGGTGACCATCCCCTGCTGCTGGGATCGCTGCTGCTGTGCACCAACGCCTTGATCAGCGCCGGTCTGATCCGGGTGTTCGGGCTGATCTGGGCCGGCCGGCCATCGCCGTTCACCACCCGCTCGCCGGAGGTGCTGTGGCTGATGGTGCTGCCCACCCTGCTGCTGATGGGGCTGGTGCTGCATCAGCCGCAGCTGCTGGTGCGCAATGGGATCTTTGCGCTGACACCGCTGCCCGGCTGGGGGCCCCAGGCCCTGCCGCTGCTGCTCTCCACCCTGGTGGGCGCTGGCCTGTCGGCGGTGTTCTACCTGCGGCCCCACCCGCTGGCCCAGCTGCCCGCGGCCCTCGGTGGTCTGCAGGAGTGGCTCTCCCACGACATGCAGACCGAGCGCTTCTACCACCGCACCGTGGTGGCCCTGGTGGTGGGGCTGGCGCGGCTCAGCCGCTGGTCGGAGAACCGGCTGGTGGATGGCTTCACGGATGCCACCGGTGGCGCCGCCCTGGTGGGCGCCCGCCGGCTCAGCCTCACCACCAGCGGTCGATCCCAGGCCTATGCCTTCACCCTGGTGCTGGGCGTGTTGCTGATGGCGGCCTGGATCCTGGCCGGCCCGCTGCTCAGCCACGGCGGCGTCCCCGCCCCGATCGGCTGAGGCCACGGTCAAGCAGCCCCTGGAAACCCCCCGGCAGGGCCGACGGCAGCAGCAGGATGCCAGCGATGGACCTGCCCGCCCCGGCTTCACAAGCGGTTTTCCAGGGCTGCTTTTCGCTGCTGTTGGCGAATCCTTCGCCGCGCAGCCAGCACGGCGCACAGAGTTTCTTTAGCTTCACGGCCCATCCGGTCCACTCCCGCCCGCCTGGCTCCGCCTGGGGCCTCTCTCCGCACCCTGCCCTGAATGCCTCCGCTTGCCCTGCTGCTGGTTCTGGCACTGCCCCTGGCCGGTGCCCTGCTGATCCAGCTCCTCCCATCCGAGCGTCCGGTGCCGATCCGCACGGCCTCTGCCGCCAGCAGCGCTGTGCAACTGCTGCTGGCGCTGGCCTGCTGGCGCCAACCGCCGGCGGATGTGCAGCTCAGCTGGCTGCCGAAGCTGGGCCTGCAGCTCCACCTGGGGCTCGATGGCCTGACGCTGCCGCTGCTGCTGCTCACGGCCCTGCTCACCGGCCTCGCCTGCCTGGCCGTGCCGGCCGATCTGCAGCGCCCACGCCTGTTCCATGCCCTGATCCTGGCCACCAACCTCGGCGTCGTCGGGGCCTTTCTGGCCCGCAATGCCCTGCTGTTCGTGCTGGCCTTCGAGCTGGTGCTGATCCCCACCACGCTGCTGATCGCGATCTGGGGCGGCCCCAGGCGCGCCGCCGCCGCGGTGCGCTTCCTGATCTACAGCGCCGTTTCCGGCCTGGCCCTGCTGGCGGCCGTGCTGGCATTCGGCTGGCTCAACCAGGCCGGCTTCGGCTTCGAGTTTGAGCTGCTGGCCCAGGCCTCGCTCAGCCCGAGCGCGCAGCGCTGGATCCTGGCGCTGCTGCTGCTGGCCTTCGGCCTCAAGCTGCCGGTGGTGCCGTTGCACGGCTGGCAGCCGCTCGCCTACGGCCAGGCCCCCACACCGGTGGTGATGCTGCTCGGTGGTGTGGTTTCCAAGCTGGGTGCCTATGGCCTGCTGCGCTTCGGCGTCGGTTTCCTGCCGGATGTCTGGAGTGAATGGTCGGCCTGGATCGCGGCCGCCGGGGCCGCCAGCGCCGTCTACGGCGCCCTCAATGCGGTCGACCAGGACGACATCCGTCGGCTGATGGCCTACAGCTCCCTGGGCCACATGGGGCTGCTGGTGCTAGCCCTGGCCGCCGCCACACCCCTGAGCCTGCAGGGTGCCGTCGCCCAGATGCTGGCCCACGGCATGATCGTGGCCCTGTTGTTCGCCTGCGTGGGGTTGATCGAGCGGCGTACCGGCACCACTCGCATCGCCGAGCTGTCGGGCCTGCTCAACCCGCTGCGCGGTCTCCCCTTCACCCTCGGCATGCTGCTGCTGGCCCTGATGGCCGCCGCCGGCATCCCCGGTCTGGCCGGCTTCCCAGCCGAACTGCTGGTGTTCGAGGGCAGCTGGACCTCCTTCCCCCGGGCGACCCTGATCTCCCTGATCGCCTCCGGCTTCACCGCCGTGTACGCGATCCGCCTGTTCAACCGGGTGGGCTTCGGCCGCCTCGACAATCGGCGCGCCGACTGGATTGCCACCACCTGGCCGGAGCGGCTGCCGGCCCTGGCCCTGACGCTGCTGGTGGTGGTGTCAGGCATCTGGCCCACCGCTCTCACCGACTGGAGCGGCACCGAGACCGCCGCCCTGGCGCTGCGTTCCCAGCCGTTCCTGCTGGCCCGCGGCCCGGCGCTTTCGCCCCTGGCCAGCGCCCCGGCTCCGATCACCATCTCCACCGCCCCCCCCGTCGCTCCGGAGGTTCTCCCCGCATGACGCCGCCCACCGCCGCCAGCCTGGAAGCGCCCCGCCGCAGCTCCCTGATTCCCCCCTCCCAGCACCGCTGGGCCGATGTGATCCACCGGCTGGAGGCGGGCGGCTCGATGCTGCCCGACACGCCGGAAAACCTGATGCAGATCATCGGCATCTACAAGGCCTATGCCGTGCCGATGGATTTCTACTGGCGCGATCTGCTCTATATCGCTGAGCGGGTGTTTCTCAATCCGCTGCCAGCATTCAAGTATTTGATCAGCCAGGAATACCTGGATCTGCCCAATAGCTACGCCGGTGACCAGTCCAAGCTGCGCATCTGGCGCGGCGGTGAGAAGGCCCACCCGGAGCTGCTGGAGTTCATGGCCAAGGGTGAGGCCGGCTCGATGCCGAAGCTGCTGCATCACCTCTGGCATGACCGCATCAACATGGAGTTTGCCGAGGCCTGCATGCAGGCGATGCTCTGGCACCAGGGCATGGGCGGCCGCTTCTACGACTACCTGGAAACGCCCGCCTATCGGGCCAATGCCGACCGGGCGATCAAGGCCTATTTCCGCGGCAATCCCGTGATGCTGGGGTTGTACAAGCTGTTCCCTGAGATGTTCATGGAACAGGTGAAGCAGATGAGCTACTACGCCAACCTCGGCCTGTTCTGGGAGGTGATGGCGCCTGTTTTCTTCGAGATGAGTGACATCTACGATGCGGGTGGGTTCCAGGGGGTTCCGGATGCGATGAACTTCCTGGTGAATGGCATCTTCGCCGTGGCCGGTCGACCGATCTACCACCACGTTTATGTCGGGGATGAATGCATCGAGATCATTCCCAAGTCGGAGGGTTTCACCTGGTTGTATGAGGCGGCTCTGCCCTACGTGGAGGCCGTATTCTACCGCACTGCACCGTTTCGTGGCACCAAGAGCTACAACGCCCAGGCCGGTCAGGTGCCCGCCGATCAAGCCGATTTCCACTACGGCATCCTTTACGCTGATGTCTTCCCGGTGGGATCGGCTGGCATTCCCCCCACCCTGCTGATGCAGGACATGCTTCATTTCCTGCCGCCCTATCTGCAGGAGCTCTACAAGCAGCATCGCCGCGGCGAGGAGGACCAGCTCGTGCAGCTGGGGATCGCGTTCCAGCGCTCGATGTACAACGTCACCTCGGCGGTGATTCAGGCCCTGCGCACGGCCCTGTTCTACCCCCTCGACGACACCGATCCCGAGCATCTGATCGCCAATCGCCGCTTCTTCGAAGCCCAGATGGATCGCTTTCTGCGCCCTGAAGCCCGTCTCGGCGACATCCAGACCCAGGATTACCGCTGAATCCGGGCGCCAGCGATCGCGCCGCAGCCGCAGGATCGATTCCGCGGCTGCCGGCCTCGGCGCTGTTGATCCCGCCTTCCCGCTCCCCTGCCTCTCGCCATGGCCACGATCATCGAGGCGGCCAAGTCCGCCGGCTGCTTCAACACCCTGCTCACCGCCGTGGAGGTGGCCGGTCTCACCGCCGCCCTGGAGAGTCCCGGACCCTTCACCGTGTTCGCGCCCGTCGATGACGCCTTCGCCGCCCTGCCGCCGGGCACGGTGCAGACCCTGGTGGACAACCTGCCCCAGCTGGCCCGCATCCTCAAGTTCCATGTGCTCGCCGGCGCCCACAGGCGCGAGGAGCTGATCACCCGCCCCGAATGGGACAGCCTTGAGGGGGCACCGGTGGCGATCCGCCGCGCCGAGCCGTTCGAGGTCAAGAATGCATCGGTGCTGCAGGCCGATATCGAATGCGACAACGGCATCGTGCACGTGCTCAACCGCGTCATCCTGCCCGGCTGATCCCGCCGCTGCCGGCGCTGCCGATCCCAGCTCCGCCCGATGCGGTTCGATCCGGTTCGATCCGGTTCGCGGCTGCCGCCTGTTGCCGGGCCGTTTCACCCCCCGGCGCGCCGGCCGTTGCCGCCGCCCCATCCCCCGGTGGTCCGCCGCCGCCGCCGCGATCGTGAGCCATCCCAACCGCCACCCCAGCCGTTCCCGCCAGCCCCGTCCAGCGCTGCCGCGGGCCGGCCTGCTGCTGGGGCTGGCCCTGCTCACCGGCCTGTTCACCGGCCTGCTGACGGCCTGCAACCGGGCGCAGCCCGGTCCGGCGCAGCTCAGCCCCACCCTGCAGCGGATTCGGGCCGCCCGGCGCCTCGTGTGCGGCATCAACGGCCAGCTGCCCGGCTTCAGCAGCCTCGCCCCCGATGGTCGTTACGAAGGCTTTGATGTCGACCTCTGCCGGGCGGTGGCGGCCGCCCTGGGCGACGGGATCCGCCTGGAGCTGCAGCCGCTCAGCCTGGCCGAAAGCCTCACCGCCCTGGCCAGCGGCGAGGTGGATCTGCTCGCCCGCAACCTCAGCGTCACCCTCAGCCGCGATGCCAGCGGCGGCAACGGCCTCAGCTTCGCGCCGGTGATGGTGCATGACGGCGGTGGGGTGCTGGTGCCGCGGGCGAGCGGCCTGCGCCGCCTGTCGGACCTGGCCGGCCGCAGCATCTGCGTGATCAGCGGATCCACCACCGAACTGGTGCTGGCCGATCGCCTCGGTGAGCTGCGCCTGCCGTACACGCCGCTGCGCTTCCGCAGCGCCGATGACAGCTTCAGCGCCTACCTGGCCGGTCGCTGCGCCGCGATCAGCAGCGATCGCTCCGGCCTGGCGGCCCGCCGCAGCCGCTTCCCCCAACCACGGCTGCATGTCCTGCTGCCGGAGGTGCTCAGCCGCGAACCGCTGGCGGCCGCCACCGCCCAGGCGGATCCGGCCTGGGCCGACCAGGTGCGCTGGGTGATGCACGCCCTGGTGGAGGCGGAGGAGCGGGGCATCCGTCGCAGCACGCTGGCGGCCAGCCTCGCCCGCGCCGGCGCCGAACCGCGGCGCAGCGACCTGAGGCGCTTTCTCGGCCTGGAGGGCCAGCTGGGGGCCTCCCTCGGCCTGCCCGCCGATTTCAGCCTGCGGGTGATCCGGGCGGTCGGCAACTACGGCGAGCTGTTTGATCGCCACCTGGGCCAGGGTTCACGCCTGGGCCTGCCGCGCGGCCTCGACGCCCTGGTGCGCGATGGCGGCCTGCAGCAGGCCCCGCCGTTCCGCTGAACGACAGCTCAACCACTGCCGCCGCTGCGAGCACTGCCGCCGTTGCAATCGCTGCGACTGGGAGCACTGCCGCCCCTGCTGTGCGGGCCGGGCCGCGACGGCAGCGGCGGCCGCCCCAGCGGTCGCGGAACACTTCTGGCGTCTCCCGACCTGGGGTGCCGGCAACGGCAGCCAGCCCAGGCGAGGCCTCGGCCTTCCGCCCTCGCTGCAACCGTGAATCCGGCTGAGATCTGCTCGTGCCGGCCCATTGGCCCCGCAAGCTGCGCGACTGGGGCAACGGTCTGCATGATCAGATCCTGCTGCCCAGCCGGTTATGAGCCTGCTGAACAACCCGCTTGCGGCCCGATCCGGCCTCTGGGCAGGCGTCGAGAACCCAGGCACAGCCTGGTTCCAGTGCCATGGCGGGTGCCCGGGATCAGGCGTTGTCCGAGTTGTTCAGCGAACTCTTATGGACAGATCTGGAGGCGGAGATGTTTCGGCCTCGCGCTGATCGGCCGGTCGCGATCGGCTCCAGCCACCCCGGGCGGATCCGCCCGCCGGGTAACGACGGCAACCGGATTCGGCAACAGCTGCCTGCCTCGACAGCTCGTTGCCGCATCTGACTGGCACAATGCCGGCACTTCCAGGCTCTGCCATGAAGATCACCCGGCGTCGGCTGACGACCCTCCCGCTGGCCGGCGCCGCCGCCGCCCTGTTGCTGGCCGGCTGCGCCTCGGAAGGCGGCAGCGGTGTGCAGAGCGAAAAGCTGGCCATGATCAGCGGTCGCGGCAAGCTGATCTGCGGTGTGGACGGCAAGCTGCCGGGCTTCAGCTTCGTCGGTCCCGATGGCACCTACCGCGGCCTGGATGTCGATGTCTGCCGGGCGCTGGCGGCCGCTGTGCTCGGCGATGCCGCCAAGCTCGAATTCCGCGATCTCAACTCCAGCGAACGCTTCGCGGCGCTCTCCAGCGGCGAAATCGATGTGCTGTCACGCAACACCACCACCACCCTCAGCCGCGATGCCTCCGGTGGCAATGGGCTCAGCTTTGCGCCCACGGTCTTCTACGACGGCCAGGGGGTGATGGCCCCGGTCAACAGCGGTGTGCGCAGTCTCAAGGATCTGGCCGGCAAGCCGATCTGCGTCGAAACCGGCACCACCACCGAGCTCAACCTCGCCGATCGCATGCGGGAGCTCAACGTCGCCTACACGCCGCTGAAGTTCCAGACCGGCGATCAGACCTACGCCGCCTACCTGGGTGGCCGCTGCGCCGCCGTCACCAGCGATCGCTCCCAGCTGGCGGGCAAGCGCACCAACTTCCCCGACCCCGCCGCCCATGCCCTGCTGCCGGATGTGCTGAGCAAGGAACCCCTGGCGCCGGCCACGGTCAATGCCGATCCAGCCTGGGCCGATGCCGTGCGCTGGGTGACCTATGCGCTGATGCAGGCCGAGGAGCTGGGCATCACCAAGGCCAATGTGGCCGAGCGGGTGGCGGCGGCCAGGGCCAACACCAACCAGGCCGATCTGCGCCGCTTCCTCGGCGTCGAGGGTGAATTCGGCAAACAGCTGGGCCTGCCCGCCGATTTCGTCGTCAAGGCGGTGGCCGCCGTCGGCAACTACGGCGAGATCTTCGAGCGCAACGTGGGCAGCGGCTCGCCGCTCAAGCTGGAGCGCGGCCTGAATCGTCAGTGGTCCCAGGGTGGGCTGCTCTACTCGCCGCCATTCCGTTGATGGAGGTCTCCCCCTCCCCCTCCGACTCCGACCTGGCGCGCACCAGGCCGCAACCCAGCTGGTGGTCCAGCATGTTGTCGCCGCTCCAGAGCCTGTCGACCAACCGGCGCGCCCTGCCCTGGCTGGTGCAGGGGGGAGTGGGGCTGCTGCTGCTGCTGATGATCGCCTTCCTGCTCGCCAACCTGGTGCGCAACCTCAGCGCCACCGGCCTGCTGCTCACCTGGCGCTGGCTGGGGCAGCCGGCCGGCTTCGATGTCAGCGAATCGCTGCTGCCATTCAGCCCCGATCTGCCCTACTGGCGTGCCCTGCTGGTGGGTCTGGTCAATACCCTGCGCGCCGTGATCGTCGGCCTGATCGGCTCCACGCTGCTGGGCACCCTGGTGGGAATGGCCTCCTTCAGCAGCAATGCCCTGCTGCGCAGGCTGGTGCGGCTGTACGTGGAGATCAACCGCAACATCCCGCTGCTGCTGCAGCTGGTGTTCTGGTACTTCGTGGTGTTCCTGGCCCTGCCCAACGGCAGCGCCGCCCTGCAGCTGCCCGGGGTGGTACTGGCCAAATCGGGGCTCTATCTGGCCGGAGCGGCCGCCCACGGCTGGCAGCTGCCCACCCTGGTCAACGGCGTCTGGCAGGCGCCGCTGCGGCTGAGCGTTGAATTCGCCGCCCTGCTCACCGGCCTGATCGTGCACATCAGCGCCTTCATCGCCGAGGTGGTGCGCGGTGGGATCGCCTCGGTGCCGCGCGGCCAGTGGGAGGCGGCCTCCTCCCTCGGCCTGCACTGGTGGGCGACCCTGCGCCGCATCATCCTGCCCCAGGCCCTGCGGGTGATCGTGCCCGGTCTCAACAGCCAGTACATCAATCTCGCCAAGGGCACCTCGCTGGCGGTGGCCGTGGGTTACACCGATCTCTATTCCGTGGCTGAAACCACCCTCAACCAAACCGGGCGAGCGATCGAGGTGTACCTGATTCTGTTGAGCGCCTATCTCATCATTGATCTGGGCATCTCAGCCGTGATGAATGGCCTCAACCGGCTCGTGCAGCTGCGGGAACGCTGATGGCTGGCCTGCTGCGTCGCCTGCGCCGCGACTACTTCGCCAATCCGCTCGATGCCGCCCTCAGCATCACCCTGGGGCTGCTGCTCACCGCCGCCCTGCTGGCCGGCCTGCGCTGGGCGCTGTCCCAGGCCCAGTGGGCGGTGATTCAGGTCAACGCCACCCTGTTTGCGGTGGGCCGTTACCCGCTCGAGCAGCAGTGGCGCCTGTGGCTGGTCACGGCCCTGCTGGCCGCCGCCAGCGGCAGCAGCTGGGGCCTGCTGCGCGCCCTGCCGCGTCGCGATCGCCGCCGCGAGGCCCAGCTCTGGCCCGGCAATGACCGCATCGCCGTGGCCGGCTTCGCGGCGCTGGCGCTGGTGCTGCCGGCGCTGCTGGGGCTCAGCCTGCCGCTGCAACTGCGCTGGTGGCTGATCAGCGCCCTGCTGCTGGCTGCCCGCTGGGTCTGCGGCCGCTGGGGCCAGGGCCGCCGCGGTCGCCAGGCCCTGCGCCTGCTGCCCCTGGCCTGGCCCTGCCTGTATCTGTTCGGCCTGGGGCTGATCGCCGGTGGTCTGGGCCTGATCGCGGTGCCGCCGAATGAATGGGGCGGTCTGCTGCTGACCCTGGTGCAGGCCAGCCTGGCGATTCTGCTCTGCTTCCCGCTGGGGGTGCTGCTGGCCCTCGGGCGACGCAGCACCCTGCCGTTGTTGCGCTGGAGCTCGGTGCTCTACATCGAGTTCATCCGCGGCGCCCCGCTGATCACGCTGCTGTTCCTCGGCCAGAACATCCTCGGCTTTCTGCTGCCCGGCGGCGTGGCGCCGGAGCGGGTCTGGCGGGCGGCCCTGGTGCTCACCCTGTTCGCCGCCGCCTACCTGGCGGAGGCCGTGCGGGCGGGTCTGGCGGCCGTGCCCCGCGGTCAGCTGGAGGCCGCCCGTTCGCTCGGCCTGTCCACGGCCCAGGCGCTGGCGCGGGTGGTGCTGCCCCAGGCGATCCGCACCGCCGTGCCCGCCATGGTGGGCCAGTTCATCTCGCTGCTGCAGGACACCACCCTGCTGTCGCTGATCGGCCTGCTGGAACTGCTCGGCAGCGCCCGCACGGTGATGGCCAATCCGGCCTTCCTCGGCCGCAATGCCGAGGTGTATCTGACGCTGGCGGTGCTGTTCTGGTGCTGCTGCGCAGCCCTGGGCCTGGGCAGCCGCGCCCTGGAGCGTCGCCTCAACCCCAACACCACCGCATGATGACCAGCCCTCCCCCGTCGGCCGCCCCCCTGATGATCGAGGCGCGCGCTGTGCACAAGTGGTATCCCAACGGCTTCCACGCCCTGCGCGGTTGTGATCTGCGCGTGGCGCGGGGTGAGGTGGTGGTGATCATGGGACCATCGGGATCGGGCAAGAGCACCTTCCTGCGCACCTTCAATGCCCTGGAGGATTTCCAGCAGGGTTCAATCGTCATCGATGGCATTCCCCTCTGCGATGACCTGCGTCAGATCGATGCGATCCGGCGGGAGGTGGGCATGGTGTTCCAGCAGTTCAACCTGTTTCCGCACCTCACGGTGCTGCAGAACCTCACCCTGGCGCCGGTGCTGGTGCGGCGCCGCCCCAGGGATGAAGTGGAGGCCCAGGCGCGGCGCCTGCTGGAGCGGGTCGGCATCGCCGAACAGGCCGACAAGTTTCCCGGGCAACTCTCCGGCGGTCAGCAGCAGCGGGTGGCGATCGCCCGATCGCTGTGCATGGAACCCCGCATCCTGCTGTTCGATGAACCCACCAGCGCCCTCGATCCGGAGATGGTGCGCGAGGTGCTCGATGTGATGCAGACCCTGGCCCGTGACGGGATGACGATGGTGGTGGTGACCCATGAGGTGGGTTTCGCCCGCCAGGTGGCCCATCGGGTGGTGCTGATGGCCGATGGTGAGGTGGTGGAGGAGGCGCCTCCGCAGCAGTTCTTCACGGCCCCGGCCCAGGATCGCAGCCGCAGGTTCCTCGAACAGATCCTCTGAGCCCGAGGGGTCGGGCCGGAGCTGCCGGACACCGCCGCCGGCGGGGGCTCTGCCAGGGCCGCTTCAAAGTGCCGGTTTCGTCCGTCGTGCGCGACACGGGCACCGGGAATGGAGCCTCGGCGCCCCAGGCGCTGCCAGCAGCGGGTTGTCCCCCTGCGCCTTGGCCGCAGCCCCCGCGCCGAGTTTGAATCAGCCCTGGGGGCCCTGCGGCCGGAGGGTCAGGTGTCGACAGCACTGGATCCCGTAGCGGCGCGTCGTTCCGCAGGCCTGGCGAGCCGGGATCGCGATCCTGAGGCCACCCTCCGGGGGGCTGGCCGCCGGGGCCATCGGTGCTGGGGGCAGGTGTTGAGCCGGCCAGCTCAGCCAGCTCAGCCGGGCCAGGCAGCTCAGCCGGCTCAGGAAGCTCAGCCAGCCGGGTCAGCCAGGCCAGGCAGCTCAGCCAGCTCAGCCGGCTCAGGAAGCTCAGCCGGGCAGCATCAGCTCCAGGCCATGCAGGCCCTCGAGCAGCAGGTAAGCGGCGATCAGCAGGGCCAGCACGCCCACCAGACCCTCGGCCCGGTGCTGCAGCCATTCCTCCAGGCGGACGATCGGTTCGCGAATCGAGCCGGAGCTGAGCACCCAGGCCAGGGGGGGCAGGAGCAGCAGCGAGCTGGCGGCGAGGGCATAGAGGCCGGTGATCTCCACATCGGCCTGCAGCCCCGGGTGGTTGATCAGCAGCAGCCCCGCCTGCTTGAGATAGAACACCAGATTTTCCGGCGTCAGCAGGGCACCGCCGGCCCCGAGCAGGACCAGCAGCAGATCACCGGCCTCCGGCAGACGGTTCATCAGCCGCAGGGCCATACCCTCCTCCCCCAGGGTGGCCTGGGGGGTGAGCTGATACAGGCCCAGGGCCAGCAGACCACCCGCCCCGAGCAGATCGATCAGCACCTGCTCGCGTTCACCGTGCTCCAGGCTGATGCCGAACCTGCTCCCCAGCAGCATCAACAGGGTCACCGCCAGCACATTGGCCAGGGTCCAGCCGATCACGTAGGCGAGGGAGCGCCGCAACGGATTGCGGCCCAGCAGCAGCAGGGTGACCACCCCGATGTGCAACGGGCTGAAGGCGATGCCGATGCCGAACAGCGACGACTGGGTGAACAGGGAGGCGATCAAGATCAGGCCCGCGGCGATCTGCCACCGGCCGGCGGCAGCTTTGCCCGACCCTATCGATCCGGCGCCGCTGGCTGTGGCGCGGCGGTGGGGTCTGTGATCGCGGCAGAGGCCCGGCGCCGTGGCGAGCTGAGCTCTCGACGTTCAGGCAGGGCTGTGGTTGCGGCGAGGCGTGGGGGCGTCGCCAGGCCCGCACGGCGGTGGGGCTTCAGTTGGGGCTGCTCAGGGTGACCGCGGCACCGGCACCGGCATGGCGCGGCCGCGGGCCGAGGGAATCGAGGCGGCAGAGCAGGCTGTCGTCCTGGCAGCGGGGTGGCAGCGGCTCCACGGCGCCGTTCTCCCATCCCTCCGGTGCGGATTGGCGCAGCTCGGCCAGGTTCTGCTCGTAGAAGCGGCGCAGGTCGGTGTAGCGCCGCACGGGCTGGCCGTAATAGCTGCCGCCGGCGAGGGTGGGCAGGGAGGCCCACTCCGGGGCCAGCAGGGCCACCAGCCTGGGGCTGAGTGCACCCTGATCGGCCAGGGCCAGGGCGCCACGGCGCTGGATCAGGAACAGGGCGCCCTGATCCTGGGCATCGGGCTGGAAGTCGCGGAAACCCATGGCGCGCACGATCCGATCCCAGGTGAACGGCATGAACTGATAGGCGCCGGCGGCGGCGCTGGCATACCTGGCCGTATACATCACCCGATTGGGATGGCGATCGAGGGAGTCGACCAGACTTCCCCCGAACAGCACCCGATAGCCGAGCGGATGACCCTCACGCCAGGTGCCCTCCGCATAGCGGATCGTGTTGAGCAGGGCGCGACGTTCGGGCGTGATCGCGAACAGCGGCGGCGCCGGTGGCGGCAGCTGGGGCAGCATCGCCAGCTGGGGGACGGCGGCCGGAACCGGTGCCGACGGCGATGGATTCGAACCCTCGGTGGCCCATGCCGGGGCGGCGGCCATGCAAAGACTCAGGCCGGCCAGGGCGAAGGCGTGGCGGCGGGGAGAGGATGGCAACAAGATCGGTTCGTGCAAGGGGAAGCGACGCCGACAGAACACAGATCAGCCATCAGAAACCAGCAAGATGCCTATCCCGCAAACCGGAAAGATCGGGACCAAATCCAGAAGATCGTTGCCGGGGCAGGCTGTTCAGTAAAAACAGAAAAGGAATAATTTCCGGAAGAGATCTGCTTGTGAACGCAGTGCTGACGCTGCGGTTTTTGTCAGGTGTCCAGCCGGCGAATTGTTTGCCGCAGGTGAGTTTGTGTGGGGCTGGCTGGAAGCGCTACTGGCTGGATTGCGTTGCTGGCTGGATGTGTTGTCTGCCGACGGAGCGATTCACCATGGGCGGCGATCGCGGATTTAGACAAAAAATGAAATTGAACCACGCCACTTTGCCTGGCGAAGCCGCAGAAGAGGAGTGTTGCTGTGCCAATGCAATAACTGTCTACAGGTATCAGAAACAACAGCGCCGGTTCACATCAGTCGCTGCTGTCTTCTGCAGAGATCCTGATCTATCTGCATGCATCTGCACCGGCCCGATCAACACCAGGGCAGCGCCGAAGATGCCTCCCCGCTCACGGGGCCAGCCCAGCGACGCCCGGCACTGGCACGGCGCTGGCGGCGCTGGCGGCGCTGGCATTCGCTCAGCCGTCGCCGCGGCCCACGCCGCTGGCGCCGCTCCAGTGGGCTTCCGCCGTCGCCACCAGCAGCTCCGCCGCCTGGCGGGCGCCATCGCTGGCCAGGCCACCGCGGCGCGGCGGCAGCAGCGGCTGATCCAGCTGCCAATCGCCCCGCACCAGCTGCTCACGGCTCAGCAGCCGATGCCAGCCGTGATCCTGCAGCGCGGCGGCCAGCACCGGCGCCTCGGCAAAATCGCTGCGCTCGATCAGATGGATCCCCACCCCCTGGCTGAAGGCCTCGCAGAAGCTGCTGTAGCCCGCCTTGGTGATCAGCCGCCCCACCAGCGGCATCACATCGATCGGTCGCAGATCCGCCGGCAGCACACATCCATTGTCGGCCTCGGCCAAGGCGGGATCGCTGCCGATGAAACGATGCTGCGGCCACTGCGCCAACAGCGCCGGATCGATGCTCAGCCCCAGCCCTCCAAAACTGATCAGCACACAACGCTGCCGATCTGCGGGCAGATCCAGCCGTGCCGCCACCAGCTTCAGATCCTGGCGGGGGCGGGAGCAGGTCAGCCCGATCGGTTGCTGCGGGATGCCCCAGTCCATCGGCAGCGACAGGGGGCAGCGCAGCAGCAGGTCGCCGCGGGCATACAGGGCGCGGCAGGCGGCGGCACGCTCTGCCAGCTCGCCTCCCATCGGCCCATAGATGGCATCCCACCCGAAGCTGGCCAGCCACACCAGCGGCGCCTGCAGTTCGCCCGCCAGCAGCGCCGCCGGCGGTGGCACATCACCGAGCAGCAGCAGCGGTTCGTTCTGGGCCCTCAGCCAGGTCGCCTCGGTGGCCAGCTGGTCGGGCAGGCGGCGGTCGAGCTCCGCCAGCGCCACCAGCGTGGCCTGCGCATCCACCGCCAGCGCATCGGCCTGCACCATGCCCACATCCCAGCGATTCCAGCGCCGTTCGTGAGGCACTGCGGCCAGGGCCAGGCGCAGGAAGGCATCGGGCAGGGCGGTGGAGAGCACCAGCCGCCACTGCGGTCGCAGGTCGGCCAGCTCGCTCAGCACCGCAGCGCTGCGGGAGCCATGGCCATAGCCATGGCTGCTGATGCAGGCATAGATCAACATGACGCGGCAGCGGCGCCGGTCCATGCGGGCCCCTCGGCCCCGGCCAGACCCGCAGGCATCACCAGGGGGGCGAGATCGGCCGGCAGCGACGTCTCCGCATCCGGCCCGGGCTGTTGTTCGGCTTGTTGTTCGGCTCCGATCGCGGCGGGGCTCTCCTGCCACAGACGCTCCCGATACAGCAGCGTGCCATCGAGGCCATACCAACGATGGCTGATCTGCACCGGCCGGCCGTCGTCGAACCGCACCCAGCTGAAATGGCGCAGCTTGCGTCCCTGCTGATCGGTGCCGTGGCGGGGCACGCAGGCGCAGTTCAGATAGGCGGTGCCCTGGGCATCCCGCAGGAAGCTCAGCCGCTCGCCCTGATGACGTCGCAGCAGGTGATGCATGTGGCCGAACACCACCAGCGGCAACGGCCGCCGCCGGCGGATCTGGGCGATCGCAATCGCCAGATCCTGATCGCCCCAGTCGCAGGGGGGATGCTTCCAGTCCCTGCCGCAGGGATCGGCGGCGCGGCTGCCCAGGCCGGACGGGCCGGAATGGGCCAGCAGGATCAGCGGCAGATTCGGATCGGCGGCCAGGGCCGCCCGGGTGATGCGATCGGCCGATTCCTGCTGGCTCACCGGGCCATACACCGCCCGCACCGCCCGCGACAGCTGAAAACCACCGCCGGCGGTGCCCGGCCGTGCCCCCACCACGGCCAGACCGGGGGGGCGCAGCTCCCGCAGGCCCCAGCCGCAATGGCGCTCCCCCAGCAGGCTCAGCTGACGGCGCAGGCGTTCGCCGCTGCCATCCTTGCCGGTGTCGTGGTTGCCGATGATGCAGGCCAGCGGCAGATCCAGCCCCGCCAGCAGGGTCGGGATGCGACTGCGACCATCGCTGAAGTCGCCCACCAGCAGCAGGGCATCGGGCTTGAGCTGCGCCAGCAGCTGATGATCCAGCTCATCCCATTGGTCATGGAGATCGCCGGCGATGGCGAGGTTGAGAAAGGGCAAGCCGCCGGGCTCCCTAGGCTGGCTTCATCCTGCCCCATGCGAGGAAGCGGTTGGTCTTCACCCAGAGCCCGAACCCCCCGGTGGCCGGCACCGGCGCCCAGCGGCCCGCCTCTGACCCGGCCGGCTCCGGCCCGCAGCAGATGCCGCCGGCCCCGGCGGCCCGGGAGCTGCCGGCGGCGATCGATGCCCTGCGCAAACGCCGCAACGCCGTGATCCTGGCCCATTACTACCAGGAGGATGGCATCCAGGACCTGGCCGATTTCATCGGCGATTCGCTGGAGCTCTCGCGCCGGGCGGCCGCCACCGAGGCCGAGGTGATCGTGTTCTGCGGGGTGCACTTCATGGCCGAGACGGCCAAGATCCTCAATCCGGGCAAAACGGTGCTGGTGCCGGATCTGGCGGCCGGCTGCAGCCTCGCCGACGACTGCCCCGCCGAGGCCTTCGCCGCCTTCCGTGCCCGCCATCCCGATCACACCGTCGTCAGCTACATCAATTGCTCAGCGGCCGTGAAAGCCCAGAGCGATCTGATCTGCACCAGCAGCAATGCCGTGCAGCTCGTGCAGCAGCTGCCCGCCGATCGTCCGATCCTGTTCGCACCCGATCAGAACCTCGGCCGCTGGGTGGCGCGCCAGAGCGGCCGCGAACTCACCCTCTGGCCCGGCAGCTGCATCGTGCACGAGGCCTTCAGCGAAGAGTCGCTGCTGCGCCTGCGCCAGCAGCACCCCGAGGCCGAGGTGATCGCCCACCCCGAATGCCAGCAGCATCTGCTCGATCTGGCCGATTTCATCGGCTCCACCAGCCGCCTGCTGCAGCGGGTGACCCAGAGCGAAGGCAACGCCTTCATCGTGCTCACCGAGCCCGGCATCCTGCATCAGATGCGGCGCCGGGCGCCCCACAAGCAGTTCCACGCCGTGGCGGGCAGCGATGGCTGCAGCTGCAACGCCTGTCCCTACATGCGGCTCAACACGCTCGAGAAGCTCTGGCGCTGCCTCGAGACCATGGAGCCGCGGATCGAGCTGGACGAGCAGATCCGGCTTCGGGCCCTGCAGCCGATCGAGCGGATGCTGGCGATGAGCGCCTGAACGCAGGCCGGCCCCTGGCGGCGCATAGCGGCACCGGCCCGGGGCGGCGCTCAGATCTGCTCCGCCAGCTGGCGCGCCCAGGTCAGCACCTCCGCCACCCGTTCGGCCGTCGGTGCCTCGCAGTAGAGGCGCAGCAGCGGCTCGGTGCCGGAGAAGCGCAGCATCAGCCAGTGGCTGGGGCCCAGCCGCAGCTTGACGCCATCGGTGCGGATCACCTCCTGCACCGCCACGCCGGCCACCGCCGCCGGTGCGGCCTCGGTCAGTCGCGCCTCCAGCCGCGCCCGGGTATCCATGTCCGCCAGGCGCAGATCAAGGCGGTCGTAGCTGGCGGCCCCACCATGGGCGGCCTGCAACGCATCGATCCGTTCCCCCAGCGGCACACCCCCCTCCACCAGGGCCTCGATCAACAGCAGGGCCGCGAACGGGGCATCGCGCTCGGGCAGATGCATCCCGAAGCCCACCCCACCGGATTCCTCCCCACCCACCAGCACCTCGCCGGCCAGCATCGCGGCGGCGATGTACTTGAACCCCACCGGCATCTCCAGCACCGGGCGCCCCAGCCCTGCCGCCACCCGGGCCATCAGGTCGGAGCCGCTCACCGTCTTGATCACCGCACCGGCCAGGCCGCGGGCCCGGGCCAGATGATCGATGAACAACGGCATCAACAACTGGGTGCTGCAGAAGCGGCCGCGTTCATCCACCGCCGCGATGCGATCACCGTCGCCGTCGAACACGATGCCCAGCGCCGGTCGGCCCGCCGCCGTGGAGGCCCGCACCGCAGCGATCAGCTCGCTCAGGTATGGCGCCAGCGGTTCGGGGGGATGGCCGCCGAACAGGGGATCGCGCTGGGTGCGGATCTCAGCGATCACCCCGGAGGCCACGGCGGCCTCCCCCAGCAGCGCCGGCAGCACCCCGGCCGCCGAGCCATGCATCGGATCGACGATCACGCGCAGGCCGAGCCGCTCCAACCCCGCTGCCAGGGCATCGCTGTCCACCCGGGCCCGCAGGCCGGCCACATAGGAGCCGATCGCATCGAACCGCGCCGTCGCTGCCGCGATCGGCACGGTGATGCCGCCACCGGCCAGACGTCGCTCCACCCGGGCAGTGAAGTCCCCCTCCACCGAACCTCCGTAGGGGCCCTTGATCTTGAGGCCGATCCATTCGGGCGGATTGTGGCTGGCGGTGATCACCAGCGCCCCCAACGCCCGACGCTCGACCACCGCCCAGCTGCAGGCCGGGGTGGGGGTGGGACTGGCGGCCAGCACCGGCTCGAGATCGGCACCGCGCACCGCTGCCGCAATCGCCTCGGCCAGTTCCGGCGCCAGGAAACGACGGTCGTAGCCGAGCAGCACCTCACGGCTGTTCAGCCCTTCGGGGGCGCTGCTGGCCAGCTCGCGCGCCGCCGCCGCCGCCACCGGCAGCAGGCGCTCCACGGTGATGTCCACCCCGAGGATGCCGCGCCAGCCGTCGGTGCCGAACACGATCGGGGCCGCCTCCAGGGGCAGGGGGGCAGAAGCCATGGAGGTCACAAGCAGCTCGGGCCGTTCGTAGCAGCACAGGGTCCCGTACCGGCGCAGCGGTGGCCGGCAGGAGGGCAGGCCACCGCTGCCCCTAGCCTGCGGCGATGGCCGCGCCACGATCCCTCATCCCCGGAGCTGCTGCCCCCAGCGCTCCTCCGCTCACCGATCGGCTGCTGCGCAGCTGGCTGCGCTGTCGGCGGCGCGCCTGGCTGGATCGCCATGGACCGCTGCCGCGACGCCAGTGGAATGCCCACCGGGCCCTGGCGCTGGAGGAACAGCTGCGCTGGTTTCAGCAACTGCTGCCCCAGCGCCCCGGCCGCGGCGAGGAGGCCTGCCGCCGCGGCGATGCCGGCGTGCTCGGTCTGCGCCTGTTCGGCGCTGTGGCCCTGCCCGGCCGGGACACCACCCTGGCCGTGCAGGCCCATCCGCCGCTGCTGCAGCGGGTGGAGGGCCACAGCCGCTGGGGGGGCTACGCCTACCGGCCGGTGCTGGCCCGCCAGGGGCGGCGGCTCACCCGGGAACACCGGCTGCAGCTGGCCCTGTGGGGCAGCCTGCTGGCCAGCCACCAACAGGGGCCGGTGCCGCAGGGCCTCGCCCTCGGCCGCGGCGAGCGGGGTCTGGAGCGCGAATCGCTGCCGCTCGGCGGCCCGCTGCAGCGCCAGCTTCAGGATGCGCTGCAACGACTGGCGAGTGATCTGGAACGGCCCCGGCCGCCGGCGTTGGTGAATGACCGCAAGAAATGCGTGCTCTGCGGCTGGCGCGCCCTCTGCGATGCCGAGGCCACGGCGGAGGGGCATCTCAGCGAGGTGAGCGGCATCGGCGGCAAGCGCCGTGATCTGCTGCTGGAGCAGGGCATCACCAGCCTGTCGGAACTGGCGGCGGTCGATCCGCAGCATCTGGCCGCAGCGCTGGCTGTGCATGGGGAGCAGCACCGTGAGGTGGCCGCCCAGCTGGTGGCCCAGGCGCGGGTGCAGGCCCGCGGCCTGCCGCAGCGCCGCGGCGCCGATGGCGGCGCGGCAGCGATCGACGCCGAGCGGCCGGGGCCGCTGCTGCCGGAACTGCAGACGGCGCCGGGGGTGCTGATCTACGACATCGAATCCGATCCCGATGTCCGTGATGACTTCCTGCACGGCATCCTGCGGCTGGATCGCGCGGCCGACGGTCGCTGGCCGATGCCCGCATCGCTGCTGTCCCGGGCGGACCAGCCGCCTGCGGGGCCGCCCGACCCATGGCACAACCCCGATCAGCCGGCGACGGCCAGCGGCGAGCCCGACTCGATCCCGCTGGCCCGGGCCCCCTACCACCCGTTCCTGGCCCTGCAGGAACATGGCGAGCCGCGGCTGTGGCGACGGCTGCAGGCCCTGCTGCATCACTACCCCGATCGGCCGCTGCTGCATTACGGCGAGACCGAGGCGATCAGCCTGCTGCGCCTGGCCGAGCGGATGGGGGCAGGGGAGGCGGAGCGGCAGCAGCTGCGCAGGCGCTTGCTGGATGTGCATCAGCGGCTGCGGCAGCACTGGCTGCTGCCGGTGAATAGCTATGGCCTCAAGGCGGTGGCGGCCTGGCTGGGGTTCCAGTGGAGCCAGAGCGGCGTGGATGGGGCCCGCTGCCTGCTGTGGTGGCGCCAGTGGCGCCGCGACCGGGGGGCGGAGCTGCCACCGGGCCGCTCGACGCGGCGGCGAGGGCGGCAGCAGCTGCAACGCATCTTCCGCTACAACCGCGATGATTGCCTGGCCACCTGGTGGGTCACCTGCTGGCTGCTGGAGCAGGACCATCGCCAGAGCACGGGCGCAGACGGGCGGGGGTGAGCGCCGATCCGCCCGCCTGCGCCAGCCCTCCAGGGCTGGCTCGTGGAGCCGCACGCCGGCAGCGCAGCAGGCTGGGCCCCAGGCCCCGCACGCCTGCGCCGTGGTCTGCGCTGTGGTCTGCGCCACGGCATTGGCTTGACTTCCTCCCCGGCGTAAACGCTGGAGGTTCCTTCTCCTGGTGTGCCGTCCCGCATGTTTGGGCCTGATTCAGGACCTGCCGATGGGGATGAGGGGATGAGAAGCCTTGCCCGGCTCGACGCCCAGGGGCCGGCATGATCCCTCCGTTTTACGGTGTAGCTCCAGGACGGCACACTAGTGTGTCGTCCTGAAAGTAAAGGTTAGAATAGTGAGTGTCTCAGGGTGCTCCGTGGCCCTTGGTCGTCCGATGCCTGCGCTGGTCCTCGGTGATGAGGAGGTTCAGCAGTTGCAGAGCATCGCCAATTCGCGCTCCTACCCGCATTCGTTGGTGCAGCGGGCGCAGATCGTTATCGCTTGTGGGGCTGGCGAAACCAACACGGCCATCGCCAAGCGCATGGGCCTGACGGGAATGACCGTTGGGAAGTGGCGAAAGCGCTACCTGGACCTTGGCATGGATGGCCTTGATGACGAGTATAGATCAGGCCGGCCCCGCACCTATGATGACGACCAGGTGGCAGAGGTGATTAACCGAGCTCTGCAGACCTAGGCGCAGCCTTCTCCGAAGGAGTAGCCCACCGATGGCAGCACCCACTGGAGCGTCCGCTCACTCGCAGCTGTGACCGGCATCTCCAAGAGCACTGT